>Ga0256840_1000035_pt1 | contig 98254 bp, 77 predicted proteins | sample 355202metaG_FD_185969 | JGI IMG/M metagenome (GOLD analysis project Ga0256840, IMG submission 185969) | Hydrothermal vent microbial communities from Mid Atlantic Ridge, Atlantic Ocean - 355-202 | ecosystem: Environmental > Aquatic > Marine > Hydrothermal vents | place: Atlantic Ocean: Mid... | reverse complement strand
GTCGCAGGGTTTAAAGAATCCATGCGAATTGTATTTGATGAGCATCTGAAACTATGGAATTATGTTGCTGTTCCAAAGAACGGAAATTTTTAAGTTGTCGAAGTTATTTCGTGCACGTTCCTAAATAGATACAAGAGCAGAACCCTTCTGTGTTTTAGCGACAAATTATTGCTACTCGAAATAGACTGATTCACGGATATTTAGGAATTTATAACGACACCTTATGGAGTATTATTCAAGATGATGTTCCATCTTTAAACATTGAATTACAAAAAAAGTGGCAGATTTAAAAAATTAAGGTTGACGGTTGCTAAATTTTAATACCCGGTCATTCGACTCGCCGGAAGGGTTAACTTGGTGTGAAGGGTATGGAAATATATAATCCTGCCCAATAATGAATGATTATTTATTGCTATCTCCCTTGTTTGATATTTGAATGAAAGTAAACTTCAAAATATTCGCTATTCTGAGAGCAGTGAGTCCAATTTAAGGCTTCTCTGATAAAGAATGTATTCAATATGCTAGCAACATTATCCTTGTTTAAACCGGTGAATCTGCCTTCTTTGCTTTTTGTTAGGTCTATGCTCGTGTTCAGCGTGAGGGATTAACGCTCGCAATTCTTTTTGCCGGATGATTTGCTGCTGTCTCTTATTAATGCTCTCCTGATCTTCATGATAAAGCAAAACAGCTTCTTTCGCTGGACGACGATGGCTATTAATTGCAACAACTGTAAGATGCCATTGAAATTGATCCTTAGAAATGGACAGCTCCATTCCCGGTTTAACTTCTTTGGCCGGTTTACAGCGCTGTCCATTAATATGTATTTTTCCTCCCGATACGGCTTCTGCGGCCAGTCTGCGCGTTTTAAAAAAACGCGCAGTCCATAGCCATTTGTCAATTCGGATAGAGTCTAGTTCCGGCATGGTTTAGGGAATATCAACTTGTAGGCCATTTTCTTTCCATAATGTAAAGCCGCCTTCCATACTGCATGCATGGGTGTAGCCTAATTTATTTAATGCTTCAGTTGCTAAAGCAGAGCGTCCGCCAGTTAGGCAGTATACAAATATTTTAGCATCTTGTGAGTCCTGAAATGCTGGGTGAGCACCGATTTTAAATTCTAAAACACCTCGGGGGATATTAATGGCCCCAGGTAAACAGCCGGCAGCATATTCATCCGGTTCTCTAACATCTAATACTAAATGATTAGAATGGTCTGATTTTACGGTTTCGATATCACAGATAGAAATGGTTTTTTTTGCTGCTGCAACAAGATCCAGAGCGGTAATAGACATAATAAAACTCCTGCTAAAAGAAACTATATTAGCAATAAATAATATATAAGTGCTAGTTTTTTTTGCATGGCCAGCTGAGAGAGTCTTCAGGTGAGGGAAGATTTTTAAAATCACGTTTCTGAAAGAGACGTTTAGAGTTAAAATGTACTATTATAAATCAATTCGATGAACTGGTTTGCTTGTTAGCTATCTAGGGTATCAAATACGAGGGTTAGAAAATGAATCTAGAGAAAGTCATTTTTGGTTTTTTTGTAGTGCTGGCGTTGACATTAAATTTTGGTTTTTTTTTAGGGGAAATGGATAATCCGGCACATCACAGTGTACTCGAGCTATTTGCTGTTATTGTCGTTAATTTAATTGCTACCGTATTAAAATTTGGCGACCGTTCGCAGATTGGTGCAGTTTTATTGGCAACAAGTTTAGTGGCAGATTTAGAGTTAATAGCAGCTGCCACATACTGGACTTTTGCTGTTCATATTACTGGAACGGGACTTACACCAGAAGTTATGTCCAGTATCGTTTCTTTATCAGGCGGGGCATTGGTGGCAAATGTGATTTCAGCTATTATTCTGGTCTCTGAGACTTTGTTTAACCGATTATAAAATATTACCCATGTTGTTATCAATGCTTCTGATGGAGGGCTGGAATGGCTGTATCAGTTGATTTAAGCCGTGTTATCTTTATAGTAATGCGCGAAATGCGAGGCCCGCTAATTGCCTTGCTGACGGTCTATTCGGTTTCTATTTTAGGCATGGTTTTCATTCCGGGCATAGAAGTTGATGGTGAAACGCAATATATGAGCGTTTTTCATGCATTTTATTTTATGACTTATACTGCAACGACCACAGGGTTTGGGGAGATTCCTGTTAAATTCAGTGATGCTCAGCGTTTTTGGGCTATTATCTGCCTTTATGTCAGTGTGATTACCTGGCTATATGCCATAGGCTCAATTATTCGGTTGCTCCAAAATCATTTTCTTTTAAGAGCATTTTCAGAATGGCGTTTTTCTAGAGGTGTTCGGCGTATAGAAAGCCCTTTTGTCATTATGTGCGGTTTTGGCGATACAGGCAGTGTACTGATGCGGGGGTTGAGTGATTATGATTATCCGGCAGTCATCATTGATAATGATGAAGAGAGAATTAAGGCGCTGCAGTTGCGTAATTACAAGGTTCCTACGCCATCATTCTGCGGCGATGCCAGTGTACCCAAGCATTTGCTAGAAGCCGGTTTGCGTCGACCAAACTGCAAGGCTGTGATCGCTATTACCAATAGCGAAGAAGCTAATCTGAAAATTTCAGCATTGGCCCGATTGCTTAATCCTAATGTAGGCCTTATCAGCATGTCTAAAGTTGAAGTGTTTGAAGAGACTTTAGTTACATTGGGTGGTGAGGTACATATTGTTGATCCCTTTAAAACCTTTGCTAAGGTTTTGGCGGCATCCATGAAAAACCCGGGGTTTTATGCATTTAATAAGTGGCTAGTCAGAGAAAAGGGGGCAACACTAGAGCGTTATATCACACCGCCTACAGGAACTTCAGGAACTTGGATTGTTTGTGGGTATGGCCGGATGGGGCATGAGGTCAATCGGGTTTTAAGCCGGTATGGAGTTAAGACTGCAGTTATTGACCCGCATGATTCAAAAGAAGAGGAGCATATCGAACGCTATATTGTCGGCAGAACAACATCCAAAACATTGCGCCAGGCGGGGATTGAGAATGCTGTAGGCATTTTGTCCGGAACTGATGATGATGGCCATAATTTAGGGATTTTACTGAATGCCCGGTATTTTAATAAGAACTTATTTACCATTGTTCGACAGAATAAACACGAGAATGAGATAGCATTTCGCGCGGCAACGGTTGACATGATTATGCAGCCGACATTGGTTGCGGCCAGAAAAATATTATTTTTATTGATAGCGCCGCTATTGAAAACTTTTTTTCGCTATTTATTAGACAATGAGCCAGGAAGGCAGGAGACGATGGAGTCGATTATCCATAGCCTAAGGGAAAAAGTTGGGAATCAGCCTCCACATTTAGTGACAATTAATTTTACTAGGGAAAAAAGTAAGGCGGTTGTCGAGTTGCTGGATGAAGGTGAAAAAGTTTTGCTGGGAGATCTGATTAGAGACCCGAGAGCTCGGGAGCAGGCATTAGATTTAGTCGTATTTGTAATAAAATCAGCAGATCAGGAGATTGTACTGCCACCGAAAAGTTATGAAATACAGGAAAATGATCAGATATTATTTTGTGGAACAGGGCTGGCATATCGTTTATTCAATGCAACAATTAACAGTGAATATAAGCTGTATTATATTCAGCATGGTGTGTATAAACCTAGAAGCTATCTGGCTAAGTGGGTTGTGAGTAAAATGAATAAAAGGGAGAGATTAAAAGACTAATTTCTTATGATTTCTCAAGCTCAGCAGGAGTATCAGTTGATATTGCAAGGGGTAGTCACGAGGAATTACGCCCCTGCAATAATTATATTTTAACTTGCAGTGAGATGATTTTTTAGTTCTTTAGGGATAGAAAACACTATTTTTTCTTCAATACCCTGTATTTCCACAGCACTTTCCCCTCCCCATTTTTTTAGTTGCTCTATAACAGCTTGAACCAATACTTCAGGGGCTGAAGCACCTGCGGTGACACCGACTGCATCAATACCATCAAACCATGATTTATCCATATCTGCTGCGGTATCAATCAAATATGCATTCTTGCCCAATTGCTCTGCAATTTCCCGCAAACGGTTGGAATTAGAACTGTTTGGCGAGCCGACCACTAAGATAACATCAGTGCTTTCGGCTAGGTTGTGAATGGCATCTTGACGATTTTGTGTGGCATAGCAAATATCATCTTTCTTTTGCTCCTGAATTGCAGGGAAGTATTTTTGTAAAGTTTCAACCATGACTTGAGTATCAGTTATTGATAATGTTGTTTGAGTGACGTAAGCTACGTTATCAGGGTTATTAAGCTTTAAGTTCTTAACGTCTTCAGGTGTTTCTACTAAATAGATGCCGCCGGATGAACCCGCCAGCTTTTCATATTGCCCCATGGTGCCTTCGACTTCAGGATGCCCGGCATGGCCAATGAGAAATACTTCACGGCCTTTTTTGGCTTGTTTAGCAACTTGAATATGTACTTTAGTTACCAAAGGACAGGTCGCGTCAAATACGGTTAAATTACGCTCTTTAGATTCTTGCTGTACTTTTTTAGATACACCGTGTGCACTAAAAATCAAATAAGCCCCTTCAGGCACTTCGCTAATTTCTTCTATAAAAATAGCGCCTTTAGCCCGTAATCCTTCAACCACTGTGCGGTTATGAACCACTTCATGTCGGACATAGATTGGCGCGCCAAATGCTTCAAGTGCCTGGTCTACAATTTCAATGGCGCGGTCTACGCCAGCACAAAATCCACGGGGGTTAGCGAGTTTAATTTGCATATCTTGACTTCTTTGCTTGGTTAATTATAAGTTTATTTTAACGTAGTTCTGTGATTTTAATAAAGGTTAGTGTGTTGGCAGTTATGGTTTGATGGATAATACAGATCAAATGGATGCCGTCATTCCGGCTAGAGGTAGGGACATCCATCAATTATAGAGCTATATTCACCCCGCCAAAGCTGCCAGAGCACAAGAACTTTAGTAATATCGAGACAATAAGCCTTGGGAGCATCCTTTAGGCAATGGGATTTTAACTTCATAGCCCCCGCCGGCTGCTTCCTGCATGTCATGATCATACATATCAGTCATGCTTTCTACAGTTATATCCTGGTTGCCTTCAGGCAAAATCAATTCAAGTCTGTCTCCTACGGCAAACTTATTTTTCACATCAATTTCTGCAATGCCAGTTTCTTTATTATAGTTTCTGATTTCTCCGCAAAACTGCTGCTGGTGACTTTTAGAATAGCCGGTCATGTAGTTCTGCTGTTCATGGGTGTGATGACGCTGAAAAAAGCCATCGGTGTAGCCTCTGTTTGCCAGGTTTTCTAAAACGCCAATCAATTTAGGCTGAAAATTACGGCCTGCCAGAGCATCGTCAATAGCCTGCCGGTAGGTCTGGGCAGTACGGGCGACATAATAATGTGACTTAGTGCGTCCCTCAATTTTAAGACAGTCAATACCAATATCAACTAAGCGCTGGATGTGTTCAATAGCACGTAAGTCTTTAGAATTCATAATATAAGTGCCATTTTCATCTTCCATGATAGGCAATAGCTCACCTTTTCTGCCTTCTTCTTCGAGAAAATAGGTTTTATCGGCAAGCGGGTGACGTTCGGCACCTCCACAGCTGGCATTGCTAATATCATTCATAGAAATGGCTGCGTTATCCAATATATAGTCGCCCTCAGCATTTTCATGGGCAGGCAGAGTATCATATTTCCAGCGACATGAATTGGTGCAGGTCCCCTGGTTGGGGTCTCGGTGATTAAAATAGCCTGATAATAGACAGCGGCCAGAATATGCAATGCATAACGCGCCGTGGACAAACACTTCCAGCTCAACATCGGGACATTGCTGGCGAATTTCTTCGACTTCATCCAAAGATAGTTCACGGGAAAGGATAATGCGTTCCACCCCTACAGTTTGCCAGAATTTTACAGTAGCATAATTGACTGTATTGGCCTGTACTGATAAGTGTATCGGCATATCGGGCCATTTTTCTCTAGTCATCATGATTAAGCCGGGGTCTGCCATAATCAATGCATCCGGTTTCATGGCAATAATAGGCTCCATATCAGCCATAAAGGTTTTAATCTTGCTATTGTGGGGAATAACATTGGTTGCCAGAAAAAACTTTTTCCCCAAAGAATGAGCCTCGTCAATACCTTTGGCCAGGTTATCTTCTAAAAAGTCATTGTTTCTTACGCGCAAGCTGTAGCGTGGCTGGCCGGCATAAACCGCATCTGCACCATAGGCAAAGGCGTAGCGCATATTTTTCAGGGTACCGGCAGGGGAAAGCAATTCTACTTGTTTCATTGGGGTTTTTCGTTAATAATCAATTTGTTACTATTTTAGCATTTTTGTGAAAATAGAGTAGAAGTGATTATGTTGCTCTGAATATAGAAAATTGCTGAAAACATTTAGAAAAAGAAAGGTAGGGAAATTCAAGTGATTGAATTATTAATCATTGCCGTGTGGTAGAAAAAATATCTGTTTACGGCTGTGTTTCTGGTGTTCTTTGAAGTCTGCTTTAGTTAGAGATAAATGTAGGCTGGGGCGAAAGCTAAGTATAGCCCCAGTTCAGGTATTATAAATCCCTTATTCCTTAGCTGATATAAATCACTTCAGGTTTGCCAGAAGACGCGATTATTTCTCCGATAGAATAAACCGTTTCTCCCTGTTGTTTTAATAGCTCTAAGGTATCCGCTTCATTTTCTGCATCGACGCAGACAATCATGCCTATTCCACAGTTAAATGTAGTTAGCATATCTTTCAGGGATACGTTGCCCTGTTTTTGCAGCCATTTAAATGTTTCGGGAAAGTCCCAGGCATTTAAGTCAATTGAGGCATCAAGTCCGTCAGGCAGTACTCTAGGCATGTTTTCGGTTAATCCTCCGCCAGTAATATGGGCCAGTGCATGAACAGGGACTGCTTTTAGCAGTTCTAGCAAAGATTTTACATAAATCTTAGTGGGCTCAAGCAATGCCTTGCCTAAGGGTTTGCCATTTAGCGTATCACTTAAAGATGCTGAACTGGTTTCAATGATTTTACGAATCAAGGAAAAACCGTTGGAGTGCGGGCCAGATGAGGCAATACCAATAAGTTTGTCGCCTGCTTTAACTTCAGTTCCGTCTAGAATATTGTCCTTTTCTACAATGCCTACACAAAAACCAGCTAAATCAAAATCGCCACCACTATACATGCCTGGCATTTCGGCAGTTTCACCGCCTACAAGGGCTGCCCCTGATTGCTCACAGCCTTTTCCTATTCCCGCGATGACCGAAGTGGCAATATCAACCTCCAGCTTTCCTGTTGCATAGTAATCAAGAAAAAACAGTGGCTCTGCACCCAGTACTACAATATCATTAACGCACATGGCGACTAAATCAATACCTACTGTGTCATGAATACCTAGTTCTATTGCAAGTTTTAATTTGGTGCCTACTCCATCAGTTCCAGAAACCAGAATGGGGTTTTTATAGCGGTTCAGAGGCAGTTCAAAAAGAGAGCCAAAGCCACCTAAACCAGCCATTACACCAGGTCTACGTGTTCTGGCTGCGATGGGTTTAATGCGTTCTACAAGGTCATTGCCTGCTTCAATATCAACACCTGCATTTTTATAATTAAGGCTTTCTTGATTTTGTTTGCTCAATGTGACGTTCTCTATATTAAAGTTAATGGACTATCAGCCGATATTGTACAAGACATCTAACAATTTGTGTGAATGATATGAAAGTGTGGATAAAAGTGTTACTGGCTTGTTTGATGATGGCTCATCAATGCTTGTACGCGGTGGAGGTGGATCGTCTATATGAGGTGGAAATTATTGCTGAAAGTGAACGGGAGCCAGATAGAATTTCAGCAATTAAACAGGCGATGAGGCGCGTATTAATGCGTATTTTGGCTGGAAATAATGTTTTTCAAGATAGAACCGTTAAAAATGTACTGGCAAATGCGACAAGCTATGTTAAAGAATATCAGTATTCTTTGGCAGAAACAAAGCATAAAGAAGCTAGGCTGATGAGAGTTTTATTTGATGAGGAAAAGCTAGTTACTGCCTTGCGAACTGGAAGATATGGGTTATGGAATGAAATTCGTCCAACAACCTTGGTTTGGCTTGTGGTTGAGCAGGATGGGGTTAAACGTTTTTTCGATTCTGATACGATGCCTGAGATTGAATGGGTTTTAAAGAAATCATCTGAACAGAAGAAAATACCTGTGTTATTTCCTATACAGGATTTAGCTGAAAAAAGGGTTCTTTCCATTGCAGATGTTTTGAGTGCGTATTCTGAACATCTGCTGGAAGTTTCTGTGAGATACGAGGTGGTTTCTACTTTAGCAGGAAAATTAGTTAAGAAGGGAGAATGCTGGGAGGCCGAATGGACACTTTACTTTGATGAAAAAATTGAGCAATGGGGAAGTCCCTGTTCTTCAATTAGCCAGGCGGTTTTAATTGGTTTTCAGGGCGTTTATGAGCGCTTGTCTAAATATTATGCAGCCAAACCTGAGAAAAAAGAGGTTGGGTCGATAGTTATGAAAGTGGAGGGGATAAGGCGGGGGATAGAGCTTATGCAAGTAACAGATTATCTTAATGCTCTGCCAATGATAAAAACCGTAACATGGGAGGCCGCTGAAGAGGGTCGCAATGTGTATAGGGTTTTCTATAGAGGGAGCCGAGAGGTCTTAGATGGTCAGTTTGCTGCAGGTGATGTATTGAGACTTGAAAATGCAGCAAAAAATGATGCAGAAGAAGTGAGGTATCGGTTTTTGCGAAAATGAGAATTAAATTAGTTTTACTTGGTACTTAATGATACAGGCAGATGATTGCAATGAAGGGAAGGTTATAATTGACAGTATCTGTTCAGGGAGCAGGTGTTTCAAGATAAAAAAACAGCGGTTTAATATTTTTATTTTTATGCTCTCTCGCTATAAACTTGAAATGCCCGGCAAAAATGAGTACAGTCTTTGTTGAGGAAATGCAATAGTGCATTATTAAGTAAAAATAATAACAAGAGGTTGAAAATGAAAATAATAACAGGGTTGAGGGCTAGTATTATTTTGGGGGCACTGTTTTTTACAGGATCTGCATTTGCCTATAACGCCGGCAATGTTTCAGAGAAATGTCCCTTGCCAGTATTTAGAGATTTTATTCCGGCGGAACAGGTAAAGGGCGGACCTGTTCCGGAAGTTGAGGCTGAGTCTGTCGTACAGTTTTCAGTGCATAGAGGCGCAGATTTGACAACGGTTCGTGCAGAAGTAAGAGATCTTAAGCTTAAACTTGATATTGATGACAGAAATAGTTATGGCATAATAAAGATTAAACTGCCGCCAGAGCTTAATGGCAAATATGCCCGGATAAACCTTTATGCAACATCTCAGTCTGCTGGAAATTGTGAAGCAAAGGATGGCTGGCTAATAAAGGTAAAAAAACCATCTGAGGCATCTGCTGCTGAAGAAGAAAAATAGTGTGGGTTAGCTGATAGCAAGTTGCTTTCCATTCAGCTAGAAAGCAGTCTGAAAATAGAAAACCTGCCACGGAAAAGACTGTTTGGTCTTTTTTCTGTTCGTTTTTGTTAAATAGCCCAGCTATTCATCTCAAATGAACAAAAAGCTGAATCAAAATGGCTTTCCTTCACGCTGGGCTTGTTTCTGGACAGTCTCCCTGGTAGCTCGCAACAAATAACCTATCAGTATTATATTTTTGCCCGTCTTTGATGCTGTTGTGTAAGGCTAGGACGCTTAGGCAACTCGCAATAAATAACCCACCAATCTTGCTTGTCTTTTTATCCGTCTTCAGCGTTGCAACTTCGGTCACATAGCTTGCTATGCTCCCTTCGTTGCGCCTTGAAGACGAATAAAAACCCTGCGCAATCTGGGTAGGTTATTTAATGCGCGTTACCTTAGTAAACTATGTAACCGAAATGGCAGCATCAAAGATGCGCAAAAACACAAGTAATATTTGCGGGCTGTTTGTTGCGAATTATCCTAGTAAAGCACTTTGTTATTTTGCCTATTCCATTCGAGAAAGGGCTTTTCTGCATTAGCTAAGTGTAGTTGACGCATAGGTATATGACGCTTTTCAGCGTGCAATAAAATCTCATCATAGATAAAGCCGTCATCAAATCCTGCTTTTGCGGCATCTTGCCTATTGCAGGAAAAATAAACTCCTTTAAGCCTAGCCCAGTAAATTGCACCCAGGCACATGGGACAAGGCTCACAGCTACTATAAAGAATGCAGTCGTTTAACTGAAAGTCATTCAGTTTTTTGCAGGCTATCCGAATAGCTGAAATTTCAGCATGTGCAGTGGGGTCGCAGTTAAGTGTGACACAGTTTCCGCTGGCAGCAATAATAGCGCCATTTTTTACAATAACTGCACCATAAGGCCCACCATTTTGACTGTTTACATTATCACTGGCTAAGTCTATTGCCTGCTGTAAAAATTGTTTATGCATTTTGATTAAGCTTTCCCGAGTTCAATGCCGTTAAAGTTAGCATATCCTATGCTATTATTGTCGCCTCTGCCCATTTAGAAGATAAAAAAATGCAAGATAAAAGTCCGCAAACAATCTATTTAAAAGACTACACAGTACCTGATTACTTAATTAAAAGTGTAGAGCTAACCTTTATTCTTGATGAGCTGAAAACGCGAGTTATTTCAAAGATGACAATTCTGAAAAATCCTGACAGCAAAGCAGAAAATACTGACCTGGTTTTGCAGGGCGAAGGGCTAGATCTGGTGAGCGTGGCAATGGAAGGGCTGGCACTTAATAGTTTTCAATATAAGCAAAACAGTGAGTCTTTGACTATTGAAAATGTGCCGCAAGAACAGCTTTTTGTTCTTGCGATAGAAAACTTTATTAGTCCAAAATCAAATACTGCGCTTGAGGGACTTTATCTCTCAAGCACCATGCTTTGTACTCAGTGCGAGGCAGAAGGCTTTAGAAAAATTACTTACTTTCTTGATCGTCCCGATGTGATGACTGTTTTTAAAACCACGCTGATAGGTGATAAAGACAAATATCCTGTTTTATTGTCAAATGGAAATAAAGTGGCTGTGGGCAAGCTGCAAAATAATCAGCACTGGGTAACCTGGGAAGACCCCTTTAAAAAACCGTGTTATCTTTTTGCATTGGTAGCAGGACAGTTGGATTGCATTGAAGACACCTTTGTCACCATGACTGGCCGCGAGATAAGTCTTCAGATTTTTGTTGAATCGCATGATATTGATAAATGTGACCATGCTATGCAGTCGCTTAAAAATTCAATGCGCTGGGATGAACGGACATATGGACGTGAGTACGATTTAGATTTATATATGATTGTTGCTGTTGGCCATTTTAATATGGGGGCAATGGAAAATAAGGGACTAAATATATTTAATACTAAGTTTGTATTGGCTCGGCCTGACACAGCAACGGATAGCGATTATGAGCATATTGAGGGCGTGATTGGACATGAGTACTTCCATAATTGGACGGGTAATAGGATTACTTGTAGGGATTGGTTTCAATTAAGCCTGAAAGAAGGTTTCACAGTTTTTCGTGATCAGGAATTTACCGGTGACCAAACCTCGCGGGCGGTTAAAAGAATAGAAGATGTTAAGCTTCTTAAAGTTAGGCAGTTTGCAGAAGATGCAGGGCCTTTGTCACACCCTATTCGCCCTGAGGCTTATATAGAAATTAATAATTTTTATACCTTAACCGTGTATGAGAAAGGTGCTGAAGTAGTCAGGATGATTCATACCCTGCTTGGCGAAGAGGATTTTAGAAAAGGCAGTGATTTATATTTTCAGCGACATGATGGGCAGGCCGTAACCTGTGATGATTTTGTTAATGCAATGGAGTCAGCATCAGGCGTTGATTTAAGTTTATTTAGACACTGGTATTCGCAGGCAGGAACGCCGGTTGTAAAAGTGACAGAGAGCTACAGTCTACAAGATAAAACATTAACCTTAACGCTTAAGCAGAACAGTATTGCAACACCTGGTCAGCCGAAAAAAGAGCTATTGCAAATACCCGTTAAATTAGGACTGTTGGCCGCGAATGGTTCCGTTGCAAAAGTCTGTATAGATGGATGTGTTACTGATGAGGTTATTTTGGAGTTAACACAGTCAGAACAAGTCTTTGTTTTTGAAAAGTTAGATAAGAAGCCTGTTATCTCATTGCTTAGAGGGTTTTCTGCCCCAGTTATTTTAAATAGAGAGCAAAGCCTGGAAGAATTGGCTTTTTTATTAAGCCATGATGTAGATACGTTTAATCGCTGGGATGCAGGGCAAAAAATGAGCGGGCAAGTGATTTTTAGCTTAATGGATGATATTAAGCAAGGGAAAGAATTGCTGCTTAGCCCTCTATTGGTAGAGGCGTATGCCAATGTTATGCGACAAGCTTGGGATGATTTGTCTTATTTTTCATTGCTGTTGAGTTTGCCTGCAGAAAATTATTTGGCGGGCCAGATGGATGTGATTGATGTTGATGCGATTCATCAGGCTAGAGAATTCGTCAAAAAAACCTTAGCTGAACAGTTGCAAAGCCAATTTCAGAATTTATATCAGCGCTATCATAAAGATGAATCAGGACAATTTGATGCAGGGGCCATTGGTCGCCGGCGAATTAAAAATATCTGTTTAAGCTATTTATCAGCATTGGAGACGACAGAAAGCTATCAAATGGCTGAAAAACAGTTTTCTTCGGCACATAATATGACTGATCAAATGGCGGCTTTAGCTGTTATTGTTGAAAGCAATAATCCTGCTAAGTCGCAATGTCTGGAAAGCTTTTATCAGCAATGGCAGGATGAGGCTCTGGTCATTGATAAATGGTTTGCTTTGCAGGCAGGCAGCAGTGCAGAAGATACTTTTTCTATCGTACAGAACTTAATGCAGCATTCAGCGTTTGAATTGACCAACCCTAACCGGGTCCGCTCATTAATCGGTGCATTCAGTCAGGCTAATCAGCTGCATTTTCATGTAGCTAATGGACAGGGCTATCAGTTTTTAGCTGATCAGGTTATTGCATTGAACAGTATTAACCCGCAAGTCGCATCCAGAATGGTTTCTGCTTTAACGCAATGGAAACGGTTTGATGAAAAAAGACAGTCTTTAATCAAGAAAGAGCTGGAGAGAATTATTAATACAGTAGATATTTCAAAAGATGTTTATGAAATTGCCAGTAAAAGTCTGGTTTAAGCCGGCTCCGACTAATTTGGAATTCCAGCTGAATAGCTGATAAAAAAGCGAATTGAATGGTGATGGGTGTTAAGGTCTAAGGTGCTGGAGCTGTGCTTTGAAATGTAGCCTGCTCAGAAAGAAACGGTTCGATAGGAATGAAACGGAAATGCCTATTATCAGGCTGATGGGGCATTATGTATAAGAGATTGGCGGGTATTACAATTGGAGCCAAAGGATATAAAGCAAGAACTAGGAATTGAGTGTTAAAATAGCAATTAGACGGCTCAGAAATATATAAATAAACATATAACATTAAAGAGAGAGGAATTTATGCGGAACTGGAAATTGTTGCCAGCTTTGACGGTAGGCACCCTTGTTATTGCCATCGGTTTATATGTTGCCTTCTATTTTCTATTTTTGGACCTTTTTGTCGACCTGTGGTGGTTTAGGTCAATAGAGCTGGAAGGGTATTACTGGTTAAGGCTGCTTTACCGCTTTATTCTGTCAGGTGGGGTGACCATTGTATTCTTCGCAATTTTTTACTTCCATTTCTGGATTGCCTCACGTTATTTGGGGCTAAATCCGCCAGATGAAATATTGCTTGATGCCGATAAAAGACGGCGTTTTCAGCGCTTTGCAGAAGTGTTTATGGATGGTTCGGCCAAAATTTATACACCCATATCTTTTATTCTGGCAGTTATTATTGCCATCCCGTTTTATGAGCAGTGGGAATCTGCCATTCTATTCTTTTTTGGCAGTTCAGCCGGCGTAACAGACCCTGTTTACGGGAATGACATCAGTTTTTACCTGTTTTCCTACCCGGTCTATATGCTAATTCAGCAGGAATTAGTGATAGTTGCTGCTATTTTATTTGTTTTGGTGGGCTGTCTATATTGGCTGGAACATATTTTTGTACCAAATCAGAATGCAGAGTTCCCTGTGGGAGCTAAAGTGCATATGACTATATTGATTGGCTTTGTGGTTCTTTTTGTGGTCTGGGGCTTCTTTCTGGACCGCTTTTCACTACTGTATAACAATAGCCATGAACCAGTGTTTTTTGGTCCTGGCTTTGTGGAAATACGCTATCAGTTGCCATTGATCTGGCTAGCTATGGCAACCTTTGTCGCTACTGCAGTGACAGCTATCATTTTTATTTTTTCAGAAAAGCACCGAGTTAAAATGCCTTTTTATATTTCGGTAGTTGCTTTTTTAGCTGTATTGGGGCTGCAGAAGGTTCAGCTTATTCCGGATTTAATGGCATCATTTATTGTCAAGCCTAGTCCAGTAAGTACGGAAGGTTTTTTTATGCAGAATAATATAGATGCAACTTTAGATGCCTATGACTTGAATAATATTAATACAGTAGATTATTCAATTAAATTGGATGCAACCAAGGATATTGAAGATTGGAGTAGTAAGAAGCATTTTGAAAACATCCCAGTCTGGGATAGGGAGTTCTTAACTGATGGCTATAAGCAGTTGCAAGGGTTAAGACCTTATTATCAATTTGTAGAGGTTGATGAAGACCGTTATTTTATCAACGGTCATTTTCAGCAGGTCAATTTGGCCGCCAGAGAAATGAATATTAAGAAGCTGCCGATAGCTGCTCAAAATTGGGAAAATACTCATTTGCGTTACACGCATGGCTTTGGAGCAGTTGTAACGCCAGCCGCTCAAGATGCTGGCAAACCGATTATTTGGTATCTGCGTGATTTGAATATGCATTCAACGAAGGGCTTTAGCGTTAAAAATGCAGATATTTATTTTGGACAGGAAGACTATAAATACGCTGTTGTACCAAATAAATTAAAAATAATGGGGCTTTCAGGCAGCGAGCCTAGTTTAGATGCCAGCTATAAAGAAAAAACTGGAATTCCTATTCCTTCATACTTTAGAAAAGCATTATTAGCCTTTTATCTTAAAGATGAAAAAGTATTCTTTTCAACCAATATCAGTAAGAAAAGCAGGGTGATGCTGCATAGGAATATCATTGAGCGCATCAATAGGATCACCCCTTTTCTGCATTTAGATAGAGACCCTTATTTAGTCATTGGCAAAGATAGGTTTTACTGGATTCAAGACGCCTATACTCTATCTAATCATTATCCTGTTTCCAAACCAGCTGCTCATGACTACCTTGATGGGACGCATGAATTTAATTATATTCGCAATGCAGTAAAAATTGTTGTAGATGCCTATAGCGGCAAAGTGAAATATTATATCTCTAACCCGACTGACCCTATTATTAAGGCATATAGCCGAGCCTATCCCGGTGTATTTTTGCACTTGAATGAAATGTCTGAAGAATTGCGTCATCATTTGCGTTATCCGCGGGATTTATATCATATGCAGATGAGAGTCTATTCAAAATATCATCAGAAAACGCCTTCGTTGTTTTATGAGCAGGCTGAGACATGGCAATTTGCTACTGTGAATAAAGAGCTGGTATTGCCCTATTTCATTACTATGGACTTTGGCAACTGTAACGATAGAGAAGAGTTTGTAATGATTAACCCAATGACGCCCATAAACCGTGACAATTTGAGCATGGTGGGAGTGGCTGGCACGGCTGATAATAAGTCATGTACCAATGACTATAAACCGGGCATTACAATATATAAATTTAGCAAAGATGTCCAGGTTAATGGGCCTGCCCAGGTTGATGCTTTGATTGATCAAAGTCCTGAAATTTCTGAACAGTTTACTTTGTGGGATCAGCATGGGTCGAGGGTTGAAAGGGGGAGAATGATTATTTTGCCTATGGATCATTCAATCCTTTATGTGCAGCCAATATATATGATATCAACCAAAACAAAAATACCAGAGCTTACCCGGGTCATTGTGTCTATAGGGAACCAGGTGGTGATGGATAAAACTTTATGGTCGGCGTTTAAGCGGCTGAAAGAGCTTTTTATAAAGGGCTCGAAAGATGCGGCCGGAGCCGGGACATCTGTTGGGGAGAGTTAGGCTGATGGCGTAAATGCCCCCCCCTTTAAAAAAAGGGGGCAATTATTATTTTAAAACGAGTCGACAAAGATCATCTTCAAGTTCTATTCTTTTTGCCAGACTTTCTCCTAAGGCTGACAAATCTTCTTCTAATTCATTTGTTTTAAACTTGCGCTTAAGACTGTCATCGTATTTGTCATTGAATGACATTGCTGCTTCAGTTGTTTTTGAAAATTCAGGATAAATACTTTTAGCTGCATTTAAAACTTTTTCTCTGCGTTCTTTTCCCGATAGTAAATATTCATAAATGCCAAAATGGCCTAGAGATATATAGTCAATCAGTAGCTGAGAGAATTCAGTCACTATGGATTTTGTTTCAGGCAGGGATGGAAAAGGTTTAAGATCAGCTACTTTGCAGTATAGCGACCATACCTGTCGTCTTTCCTGCTGTAATTCAGAAACTAAGTGATGATTTTGTTTACGCCTGTCTGGGGTTGCTTGCATAGTGGCAGACATGAGTGACTCCTTGATTTAGTAGTATTCTTAATTTATGTCATTTATTACAAAAATTCAACAATTATTTAAGATATAAGAGTTTTGTATGTGTTTAATATCGATTATCATCCCAACCTTTAATCGCTCAGCATTATTGAAACGGGCGTTAGATTCTATCTATGAACAGACGGTTTCTGGATATGAGGTTATTGTAATTGATGACGGCTCTACCGATGGTACTGCCGATATGATCCGCATTGACTATCCTAACGCACACTATCACTATCAGTCAAATGCTGGCGTGAGCTTTGCTAGAAATAATGGTATTAAAAGAGCAAAAGGGACGTGGCTGGCTTTCCTGGATTCTGATGATGAGTGGGTGCCTAAAAAATTAGAAAATCAGTTAAAGCTGCTAAATAGCTTTCCTGAATATAAAATTTGTCACACGGAAGAAATATGGATTAGAAATGGCATTCGTGTTAATCAGATGAAAAAGCACCAGAAAAGTGGGGGCTGGATCTTTTCTCGGTGTTTGCCGTTATGTGCAATGTCACCCTCTTCAATTGTCATTCACCGTTCGGTTTTTGAGGATATTGGCTATTTTGACACTCAGTTGCCTGCTTGTGAAGACTACGATCTGTGGTTGCGAATAACGGCAAAATATCCAGTGCTTTATATTAAAGAGCCACAGATACTGAAATATGGCGGACATGAAGATCAGTTATCCCAAAAATATTGGGGGATGGATCAGTATCGAATTAAAGCGTTGCAAAAAATAATCTCTGGTAATCAGCTTAGTGATGAGAATAAACAGCAAGCCATTAATATGCTGTTAAAGAAAAGCAAGGTATTTCAGAAGGGCGCGCTGAAGCGTGGAAAAGTTGAGAGTGCTCAGTATTACCAGCAATTAATAGATTCATTTTTATAGTAGGCCCCAAACAAAATGATAAATCAATATTCTACTAACCTATTTATTTTTGTAGCATTGGAATGTGAAGCGAAAGCATTAGTCAGACAGTTTCAGTTAAAAAAAGAAAATGCTGGCCATCCTTTTTCAATTTATAAAAATGACAAAGCCGTGTTAACAGTTACAGGTGTTGGCAAAATTGCAATGGCAGCAGGAGTTGCTTATTCCTTGGCAATATATTCTGGATCGCCGTTTCCCGTACTCGTCAATATTGGTATTGCAGGGCAAAAATCGCAGCCAGTCGGAAAGCTATTGATGGCGTCGAAAATTTTCGATTTAGATTCGGGGAAAGTGTTTTATCCGCAGGTGATTGGAGCAAACTGGCCTGAAATGTCTGTTATTCAAACATCGTCCATGCCTAATGCTCAATATAATCAAGACTGCCTAAATGATATGGAAGCCTCGGCTTTTTATGAAACAGCAGTAAAATTTAGTAGCAGCGAGCTTATTCACTGTCTTAAGGTGGTATCAGATAATGAAGACTCCTCTATTGGGCGAATTAACGCAAAAGTAGTTGCCGAATGGTTTACAGAACAAAGTGCTGAAATTGAGCAGATATGCCATCGTTTTCTGCAATTGCAAGCATTGGTTGTTCCCGGTGAGTTACAGGAATATAGCGAAATAGTTGATCAATGGCACTTTACGGTAACTGGAAAGATAAGGTTAAAGTCATTATTAAAGAGGTGGGCTGTCTTGTCTTCTGCTAAATGGGTAAATGATAATGAGACTGATTGTAGAAGTGGGAGAGATGTTTTACGCAAGCTGGAGGCGGATGTTGACTGTTTAGATGTTTTTTTATAGAAAATAAAAAATAAGTATTTATTGTATCTTTATGAAAGAAAAGTGTTTTTTTTTATTTTTTGAGTGTATTTTCGCCAAGAAATAGGATGAACTAAAAAAAAGCGCGCATTTTTTTAAATATTACGATATAGTAGCTATGCCTGCGTTGACTCAAGCTGGTTTTCTAAGAACATCCTGTAATTGGCACATCTATGAATCCTTATCATGTCATCGACACGCGTTTTATTTTTAATATTTTGAGGATTTCAAAAAATGGCAACTGGTACTGTTAAATGGTTTAACGAAGCAAAAGGTTTTGGTTTTATTTCTCCTAACGAGGGTGGTGAAGATGTATTTGTTCACTTCAGAGCAATCGTTGGTGATGGCTTCAAAACTTTGGCTGAAGGCCAAACCGTAGTTTATGAAGTTGAAAATGGCCCTAAAGGCCTACAGGCTGCGCAAGTTCAGCCTCAGTAATAAGCATTAAAGCTGTTTATTGAAAAAAGCCCCGCTTTTTAAGTGGGGCTTTTTTTTGCCTGAGATTTATGCTGGTAAATAAGTTTGTTCTTTATAGTTTAGAAAAAGGAAGCTTTATCCTGCTACCTTCCATGATTTAACCTAAATAAATTCGGTTGATCGCTAAGTTGTTAAATAGTATGGTTAAACAGGTTCTTAAATTTTCATAAAGCGAAGTGGGAAAGTGTTTTTAAGCCCCCCCCCGTTTATTTAGGTTTAACCGTCCCCAATGATTATATAAAACCATTTTTAGTAATTGCGGTAATAAAGATGGCAATAAAACAACTGATAGCCGCAGTAAAAGCAATCCAGCGTTTTATTCCTGAAAAACGCATTGCCATAACACCAAAAGCAACATATCCTAGTAATAAAATTAGTTTTGAAATGATCCAGCCAAACTCGCCATTTAGCCAGTTTCCTTGAAAAACCAGCGTTATACCGCTAAGAAGTAAAAGCGTGTCGATAACATGAGGCGCAATTTTAAGAAACTTATTCTGTAACAGTGACGGTTTAAGCACAGAGAGAGCCATACGACCGGTAAAGCTAATAAAGGAGGAAAAGATGAAGATGAGATGGATTGATTTAATCATATGCCAGTAAGAGTTAAATAAGAAAACCGTACGATTATATCAACACAGCAGCTAAATTTTAAGCTGAATTCAAGATAGTTGCTTTATGTGGCCCGGATACGAATTCATCAAGATAGGAATCTGTAGTAATGCAAAAAAAACATAACTTAAGAAAAAATACTTGATTTACTCTGGAAACGCACACGAAATAGCTAGAACATCTGATAATCGATTGTTGGCAGTATTAATTGTTGCATAGACTGATGCAATAATTAATACTGCCAAGACAACGGATAAAAGATAAGATGTCTGTCGAGTTAATCCATGCATACTCCTTTGTTACCAGCTTAATCCTAGCGTCATAAAAAGGATAACCAGTGAGAGTGTGGCTGCATTTTGAAAAATTTCATCCCAGTCATAAGTTGAGTCTTCATTCATTAGATCTTTAATTCTATTGCGGATCTGGTCTTGCATATGGGTGCGTGTTTGCATGATTTTTCCTCGTTTGTTTATTTATAGCTTCTCATTTGTCCAACCAATATACCTTGGATTTCCACCTGATGGGGCGAAAAATGCATAGGTTGCATATTTTTATTAGCAGGAATTAATACAGTTTCATGTGGATATTGTTCTATATATTTTAAGGTTGCGTCAGATTTGTCGATTAAAGCAACCACTATTTGTCCATTTCGAGCGTGGCTTTGCTGTTCAATAATTACCCAGTCACCGTCAAATATGCCTATATCGAGCATGGATTCTCCTTTTACCTGCAGAATGTAGCAAGGTTCGTTTGTCTTAATTTCATCAGGAATAGACATGTAACTGATATTTGAAAGGGCTTCAATGGGTGAGCCTGCTGCGATTGAGCCGATAAAAGGTATTCCTTGACTTTTAGATTCAATGAAGTGTGGTGTCGCCATCTTAAAGGCTAGGTCCGTTAGGCGTACACCTCGTTGCTTACGGTTAGGCGCTGTAACAAACCCTGCATTTATCAGACTCTGGATATGTTTATGTAAAGAACCGCGCGATTTTAGTCCCATTGCAAGGCAGAGCTCATCCAAGGTCGGCGGGTGATTAAAGGTATTCTGACTGCTAAGAAGAAAGTCTAAAACTTGTTGCTGCTTTCTTGTTAGGGTGGGTGTAGATTGCATATTTGTTCTCTATTTGTTTTGTTTATAATAATTCAAGAACAAAAAGAGAACAAGTGTTTGTTGCATCTATTTTAAATATTTTTCATGATATTTTTATAAGGTGTTGAGTTTTAAGTGTGTAGTGTTTTTTGCAAGGTTGGGTAGAGGTGGATTTTGCTGTTTTTAGACTATATAGGCATATATTAATGTTTTTCATATATATGAAAGGAGATCTGGTCTATCATCGATTTAGTATTTTTTAAAGTATTACCTGAATACCTCCTGAGCCTGTTGCTTCCATTCGAAACTCTAATAGAATTTGAGGCCCACATTTATAGATTCTATAATTACTGTATTAGGGTGAGACCAGGATGATCGTTCATTTCTTGTTCATAAATGGATGTTTGAATGTTCTCTTGCTGTTATTTTCTGAAGAAAAGGGAGGGCGGGGTTATATGGGCTGCCAAGTCTGTTATTGAAGTCTTGGTTTATGGTTCGAATGGTTGGAAGGCGATATTTGATAAATTTAATGAATCTGAACAAGCTAGTTTCCGGAAATAGGCTAAAATAAGGTATGATGTCGGCGAGAAAAGAATGGTTGAGTGCGTTAGGTTTAGATATTTTTTTAACTGTTAGTACTTTAAATCAATCATTTTTCACATTTTTTAACATTTTTTGGTTGCAGCTTTTTATGATAAGAATATTGCCAGTAATTTTATGTCTCGTTATTTTTGGCTGTGAAGAGCAAAAAAAAGGACAGTTTTTAGAAAAAGGGAAAGCTTTTTTTGACCAGGGAAACTACAAGGAGTCAGAATTAGAGATTAAAAGCGCTATTCAGGAAGACCCTTCCATTGCAGAATCCTACTATTACATGGCTCTGTTAAATGAAAAGGCGAAAAAATATAAGGCAATGAAAGCTAATTTACTTGAAACAGTAAAATTAGATCCCGAAAAGACCAAAGCTAGGTTGAAATTAAGTAAAGTATATTTGCTGTTCAATGAAATTGATAATGCCTCAAAAGAAATAGAAACCATTTTAACTGGCAATCCAGAACAATTGGATGCGCTATCAATAAAGGCATCTATTCTTATTCGAAAGCAAAAGGCGGAAGATGCTCTAATCATTATTAATGATGTTTTGAAAAAAGATCCTGGCCATATTGAGGCTATATCATTAAAAGTTGTTGTTTTAATGAGGAAAAAAGAATTTGATCAAGCGAAATCCGTATTGATGCCCGTCATACAGAAACATAGCGACAATGTTTCTCTTCATTTGCTAAAAATTCAATTGGACTCTCAATTAAATGATGTTGATGCCGTTGTTAAAGATTATGAAAGACTGGTAGAGCTCAAGCCTGATAGTCTGCAAGCAAAATTCACTTTAGCAAAAGTTTATCAAAAGGTGAATAAGCCACAAAAAGCGGAAAAAATTTTAAAGCTTATGATTGATAACAATCCTAAGCTAATGAATATTAAAATAGCATTGCTAGACTTTATATCAGCAACTGATGAAAAAAAGGCAATGGCTCAATTTGATCTTTTTGCTGAAAAGTATAAGGATGATTCTGGAAAATTAGCTGTATTGACAAAATGGCTGATTTCAAAAAATAAAATGAGTAAAGCTAGAGAAATTCTGAATTTAGGGGTGGCCAATACTAATATTGATGATAAAGATAAAGTCTCTTTAAATTTGATGTTGGCAAAAATAGACATTGCCAATAAAAATTATACAGAAGCTCTGGTACATATAGAAAGCGCATTAAAAGAAAATATTGATAATGCCGATGCAAAATTATTAAAAGCAGATATCCTAATAGCTTTAGATAAATATAATGATGCACATAAGCTATTGAAAGAAGTGCTTTGGCAGTATCCTAAGATGGATAAGGCTCTATCTTTATTGGGTAGGATTAATGAGCTTCATGGTGATTATGATAAAGCCACTGTTAATTTTGAAAAGGCTTTAAAAATTAATCCTGCAAATATGCCTGCTTTAAACTTTATCGTGAGAAAAGAGATAAATGAAGGACATGAAGGATATGCAAAAGAAATTTTAGAGCGCGCGTTGAGATTGCTGCCTTCGCAATTAGTGATAATGACTAAATTAGTTGAATTAAACAGTGGCGAACAAAAGTGGGATGAGGCCAAGCAATATATTGACAGGATTAAGATACAAAAAAACGGCTTGCTGCTGGCAGAATATTTGAAGGGTAACGTGTTTCAGAAGCAAAAGAAGTATCAGGAAGCAATTCAGATATATAAAACATTGCTGCAAAAGGCTCCATGGATAAAAGACGCCTTAATTGGCTTGTCTGAATGTTATTCTCAGTTAAATCAGCAATCAAAAATGAGAGCTTATTTAGATGAGCTGATCAGTAGTCATCCAAAGATAATTTTTCCATATATATTAAAAAGTCAGATATTAAGTGCAGATAGGAAATATAAAGAAGCCATTTCTTTCATGGATGATGCATTAAAAAATCATAATATAAAAGATGTTTCTATATACCTTGAATTGGGACGGTTACATAGTATTTCCGGAGATAAGGAGGGTGAACTGCAAATATATTTGGAAGGCTTGAACGCAGTGCCTGATAATATTACTTTAATGCAACGTTTAGCCTCAGCGTATGAAAGAAAACGGCAGTTTGATGAAGCAGTTGGTTTATATGAAAAAATATTAGTGATAGCTCCTCAGAATAAAGTGGCAAAAAATAACTTGGCCACAGTTCTTCTCGACCATTATGGAGAACCTCAAGATATCAATAAAGCCGTACAGGTGGTTGAATCATTTAAACAGGAAAAGCAGCCTTTTTTTCTGGATACCTATGGTTGGGCTAAGTTTAAGTCAGGAAAGAAGGAGGAAGCGCTATCGATATTTAAGCAAGTCGTTATGCTTGCGCCTGATATACCAGTATTTCGTTACCATTTGGCGGTTGCCCATAACTCTTTGGGTGATAGCCTGTCAGCTTCATCTGAGTTGAAGCAGGCACTATATGTAGGCAAGGGAAAAGATTTTTCAGAAAAAGTTTTAATCGAAGAGTTGCTTGCTAAAATAAAAAACAGATAGCTGTTTGAAATAAAGGGCATCGAAAACATATTTTAGTTTTATTGACTGGATGTAGATGCTTTTAAGTACTATATTTATTGTAGAAGTGGATTTTTATTTTTATTGTGGAGTTTTATATGTTTCAAGCTAGAAAGATGGTGATTATGCTATCAATAGTTTTTTTAATAAGCTGTGCTCACCCACCATTAGACAGTTTGGATAGTGATGCATTATTGCCTTCCGACTACACTTATATAATAGGTCCTGGGGACGCTCTGGAAATTTTTGTATGGGATAATCCAGATATTTCTAGAGTTGTCACAGTAAGACCTGACGGAAAAATTAATACACCTTTAATTGATGATATAAAGGCATCAGGAAGAACGCCTTCTGAATTGGCCCGTGAGATAGAAAAGGGGTTGGGGAAATTTGTTAGGGATCCTCTTGTTGCAGTTATTGTCAATAGCTTTGAGGGAATATATCAGCAGCAAATACGCGTGATTGGTCAAATCAGTGGTGGCTCAGGTGGGACGAGTGGCAGTTCGGGTGGATCGGGCAGTAGTTCTGGTGGATCGGGCAGTAGTTCTGGTGGCGGATCGGGCGGTTCTTCAGGTAACCGGTATTCGGCTAAATCATTGCCATATAGAAAAGAAATGACTTTATTGGATTTAATGATTCAGTTGGGTGGCATCGGTGCATATGGCGATGGGAATAGGTCTAGCATTATTAGAAATATTGATGGAAAAACACATCAGTTTGGTGTGCGCATTGATGATTTAATTGAGGATGGAGATTTAACTGCAAATGTTAAAATAATGCCTGGCGATATATTAATTGTTCCTGAAGCTTTTTTCTAATCCCTATTAACAAATAATCTTTAGAAAGTATTTGTTTTGATGTTTTATGCTCCGTTTTTCATAATTTATAGTCAAGTTAATTAATGGCAATGTTTGCAGGTATGTGGCCGTCTGGTGCGGAAATGGGCGGTTACTCTTGCTACTGGGCTTGCAGTTCTACTCCATAGAGCTATGCTTAAAGATGGAACGAGAGCCTTTCTATAAAACAGACCTATAGAAATTCTCTAAGGGCAGTATTAATCAGTTGCATAGTATTAATAAGTACCCAAGTTAAATTAATTTTACTTGGGTACTTATGCCCTTAATTTGACTCAATTTGTAATGACAATAAAAAAATATGCTAGATCAGTTTTCTGAAGTTCTTTATTTTGCAAAAGGCGTCGTCCGTAATAAATGGATTGTCACTCTTGTTGCATGGGTTATCTGTATCGGTGGGTGGACGGTTGTCTACAGAATGCCTGATATTTATGAATCTTCTGCGCGGGTACATGTTGATACTCGAACAATGCTAAGACCTCTATTGAGAGGGTTAGCTATCCAGTCGGATGTTAGAGGGCTGGTTGCGATTATGAAAAAATTGATGTTCACCCAGGAGAATGTGATTAAAATTGCAGAGACAGCAGGGATGAATGTCGACAGAGCATCAGAAAAGAGTATTCATACCCTAACTGAGATGATTAAAGATGATTTGATAATTCAAAGTGGGCGTGGAGAAATATTTTCTATCACTTTTGAATCAAAAGATCCTCAGAATGCTAAGAATGTTGTACAGGCTGTGTTGTCTGTTTTTTCCGAACAGGCTCAGAGTTCAACCTTAGGTGATGTGGATTCAGCTCAAAGATTTATCGATAACCAAATTCGTAAATATGAAAAAAGATTGCGCAATGCGGAAAGGGCAAGAGAAAACTTTAAACGGGATAATATAGGTTTGCTTCCGGGACAGGCTGGTGAAGGGCAGATTGCTGTTATTCAGGCTGTACGGCAAAAAATTGAATCGGCAAAAATGGAGTTGTCAGAAATGCTATCCAGGCGAAAAGTGCTGAAGGCTCAATTGAGTGAGGCAATGAAGTCAGGCAAGGCATGGGGGCTGATAGAAGGAGGGCTTGATAATTCAGCCGATGGAAATCGTATAGCACAGATGGTAGAGAAAAAAAATGAGCTGTTGCTGAAATATACTGAAAATCATCCCATAATCGTTTCGATGGAATCGGATATTAAACGGTTGAAAAAACGTAAGGAAGCAGAAGAAAAGTTGAATGGAACTTCAAATTCAATATCTATGTCAAGTCCTTATGTTCAGTCAATTAAAATTCAGAAAAATGAAATTGATACAGAGATAGCTACCATTAACTCAAGAATATATTCTCTAGAACAAAAGCTAAAGCATGAAAATGAGCAATTTAATGCTAGGCTGACCACAGAAACAGAAATGGCTAATTTGAATAGGGGCTATGAGACTATTAAAAAGAATTACCTGGAATTAATAGATCGCAGAGAGCAGGCTCGGATGTCAAGCAGTGTTGATTCTCAGGTTTCGGCATTAAAGTTTAAAGTGGTCGATCCACCGAATACACCTGATGCGCCCTCATCACCTAAGAGAATGCTTTTGTATTCAGGGGTATTGGTTATAGGGATTATTGCAGGCTTGGCTGTGGCATTATTAATGGTATTCATCAGACCTTCATTTGTAGAAGCAAAACATTTAAGAGACGTTACTGGACTGCCAATATTGGGAACAGTTTCTGAAGTGGTAAGCGAAACAAAGGCAAAGAAAAATCGCTATCGATTGATTAAGTTTATATTGGCAAATGTGATGCTGTTATTTGGCTATATAGCTGTCATGCTGTCAGATGCACTATCTTAACTTTTTGCTTAGTTCTAGGTCTTAGAGGTATTTATGAATATGTTAGAAAAAGCGCTGGAAAAATCAAAAAAATTTGAAAGCGCTGTTGCAAAGAAAACCGTGAAGCACCAACAGCAAGAAAATGAAATGACTGTGGATAAACAGGCTGGGGATCAAAAAGAGCAAGATATTGTGACGTTTGATTGGGATTATTTGAATGAGAATGGCTTTATCAGAATAGATGATTCACATAGCAGGATCGCTGAGGAATATAGAAGCATTAAGAGGCCATTAGTCGCAAATGCATTAGGTGATAGAAAACGTGATATAGAGAATGCTAATTTAATTTTGGTGACCAGCAGTGTACCAGGAGAAGGGAAAACATTTACTTCAATTAATCTTGCTTTCAGTATTGCTGCTGAAATGGATAAAAAAGTATTATTGATTGATGCTGATGTTGCTAAGCCATCCGTATCCAAAGTGTTAGGCATAAAGAGTAAATTTGGCCTAATTGACTATCTGGAAAACGATTCATTACCGCTGTCCGATATTATTTTACAGACTGAAATTCCTGGTCTTCGTATTATTACGGCAGGAAAAACGCACAAATATTCAACAGAATTGTTAGCCAGTGACAGGATGATAGCGCTATCCAAAGAATTGAGTGAGCGTTATGCTGACAGAATTGTCATTTTTGATACACCTCCATTGCTTGCTACGACACAGGCAGAAGTTTTAGCAAGTCAGATGGGGCAGGTTATTCTGGTTGTAGGTGCTGAAGTTACATCTCAAAGTTTTGTGATGGAATCAGTAAAAAAACTGCAAAGTAGCTCTGATGTTGTACTTGCGATATTGAATAAAGCCCAGAGAAACCTAAATGCCGGATACTACGGTTATGGGTATTATTAACCTATGATGTATAAAACTACCAGAAATATATTTGTATATATTTCTTCTGTATTTTTGGCATTCTATCAATCGCCTGTTTCAGGTACAGGCCTGATCTTAGATTTGGATTATGGCCTTGATTCTGCTTCTGCTTTTTATGATTCAGCTTTAAAAACAGTTTCAGCTATAGATATGGATTCTGTTTCGGCAACTGCCTCAGTTTTTTTAGATACCGCTTTAGATTTAAAGTGGACTGTACGCCCAAGAATAAGCCTTGAACAAATGTATTCGGATAATATAAGGTTGACAGGCATTAATGAAAAATCTGCACTGGTTACTGAAATAAGTCCAGGGGTTTCGATAATAAGCAATTCTTCAAGGGGAAATCTTGATTTAAATTATAACCTGCAGGGAATATATAATGCACATGGGGATTCTGGAGTTGATATTTATAATCAATTACAGATGGATGCAGACTATGAGTTTGTCAGAAATAGTTTTTTTGTAGAATCCAAAGCGTCTATTAGCCAGCAAAACTCATCAAATAGACGAATTGTCAGTGATAACATCTCTGGCAGTGATGCCAGTTCAACAATCTCCACTTTTTCACTATCACCCTATTGGACGCCGCATTTTAAAGGGTATGCTGACGGAGAATTTCGACTGACCTATGACAGAGTTTCGTCAGAAGGAGGGAATAGTTCATTGTCTACAACCAATAGCTGGTCCCAAGATGTTATTTTGACTAGTGGCCGAGACTTTATTCCATTTAACTGGTCTTTTTCATTTAATAATAGTAATAGAAGCAATGGAAGTGGCCAAGATGTTAATTTTCAGGATACGCAGTTAGAAGTAAGTTATGCTGTTACCCGTAAATATAGTGTTTTTGCCCGGTTAGGTCAAAGTAATAATTCATTTTCCAGTAATTCAAATAGCAATCAAAATGGTGTTTTCTATACTTTTGGCGGTCAATGGAAACCGAGCCAGCATTTTAGAATTGAAGCAGGCTATGGCAATAATAGGTTTGTTACGGTAGAAATTTCTCCATTTAAAAGACTGCACTGGATAACAACCTATTCTAATAATAGTATAGGCTTGAATACTGGCGATAAGTGGGATACTGAACTTAATTACAGAACGCGCCGGTCTATTTGGAAATTGAGCTATACTGAAGATACAACAACAACGCAGCAAACATTGTTAGAGGAACAAATTTTTAAGACAGAAAATGCTTTCGGCAGCCAAACTCGAAACCCATATATTGATGGAAGAGATTTAAGCTTAACATCACTGACTGATGAGGTTTTTATTAGCAAGACAGCAGAAGCTTCTGTTTCATTTCGTACAGGAAAGAGTTTTATCAGTGCCGAAGTGTTTAGAATTAATCGAATATTTGAAGAAAGCGGGAACAGAGAAAAGGTGAAAGGCCTCTCCGCTAGCTGGAACTGGCAATTTTCAAGACGGAGCAGTTCTAATTTACGTGCAGGCTGGCAAAAAACTGAATCTGATGGCATTAATGCGTTTTCAGATGACCGGGTATATTTTTCAGCATCAATAACCCGTGATATTTCAAGGCATCTATATGGAAGCATTGGGTATCAATATGTAGATCAAAATTCAGATGATAATCTGAATAGTTTCTTAGAAAATAGAATCACAGCCAACTTATCACTCCAATTTTAAAATGTATAAAAGCTTTTATAATCTTAGCCAGAACCCATTTCAATTAAATGCCAATTTGGATTTTTTCTTTGATAGTGCCGGCCATAAAAGGGCAAAGGCTTATTTGCGGTATGGACTAGTTCAAGGGGAAGGTTTTGTTGTTGTGACGGGTGTTGCTGGCACGGGGAAAACCATGCTGGTAAAAGAACTGTTTCAGTCTCTTCAAAAGGATAACGAGATTGTTATTGGGGTGATGGTTACATCTCAATTGGGCGCCGAGGATACATTAAGAGTACTTTCGACTGTATTTAAACTTCCATATGAACAGGATAGCAAGGCTGCTTTACTTGCAAAGCTAGAAAGTTTTTTTAAAGAAACCGGAAAAAAAGGAAAACGAGTTCTTTTGGTGGTAGATGAGGCACAAAATTTACCAAAGCAGTCAATCGAAGAATTGCGAATGCTATCTAATATTGAATGGGAAGGGAAACCTATTCTGCAAATATTTTTAGTGGGCCAGGAAGAATTGGGCCGTCGGTTATATTCTCCTGATATGGAGCAGGTAAAGCAGCGGATTGTTGCGACCCATCATTTGAAAGCCATCGAAGAAGATGAAATAAAACAATATATTCTTTTTAGATTGACTAAGGCTGGGTGGGAGAATAACCCTCAGTTTAAAGAAGAAATATTTTCTGAAATTTATAAGTTTACCAGTGGGATTCCTCGAAGGATTAATACTTTATGTGATCGGCTATTGCTATATGGGTATTTGGAAGAATTAAAGGTTATTGATTTAGATAATATAAAACATGTTATCAGTGAAATTGAGACAGATTATAAATCAATTGAAGTTGAGGAACCGGAACTGGTTGCTATCAATGAGGATGAAAGCCTGTCGCAGTCCTCTGTTATGACTACGGGTCAAGAGCAGCGATTAAGGGTGCTGGAAAAAAAAGTAATGGATTTAACACAGAGTCTCAATAAAGAGCGGGCTTTGTTAAGAAAAGCCATTCTAATTCAGCTGGATATAGACGATGCCTATGATTAGGGAAAGTTTCTGATTATTTAAAAAAAACATTTATTACTTCCCAATAATATTATATTAAAAACAGCAAAGGATTTTGTTCGTCCTTGCCTAAAGCTTAAAATAGAAAGATAAATATAAGATGCAAAAAAAAATGACCAATGCGATGACAGTTGATGTTGAGGACTATTTTCAGGTTTCTGCATTTGAACCCTATATAGAGAAATATAAATGGGATAGTTTAGAGCATCGAGTCGAAAATAATACAAATAGAATTTTAGATGCTTTAGCTGAGCATAATACGTTGGCAACTTTTTTTACATTGGGCTGGGTTGCCGAACGCTATCCATCGCTAGTGAAGAGAATTGTTGATGAAGGGCATGAGCTTGCATGCCATGGGTATGAGCATGTCAGAGTAACTGAACAGACACCGGATCAATTTAGGGCAGATATTGTTAAAACAAAAAAAATATTGGAAGACCTTGCCGGGAAAGAGCTAAAGGGCTATCGAGCAGCCAGCTATTCTATTAACTCGAACAATCTATGGGCGCATGATATCTTGGCAGAAGAAGGATTTAAATACAGTTCCAGTGTTTATCCTGTGAAACATGATTTATATGGTATTCCAGATGCTCCTCGTTTTTGCTATAAACCCATAGAAAAATCTGATTTTTTAGAAATACCGATAACAACAGTAAAAATTGGACAGAAAAACATGCCTTGTGGCGGAGGGGGATTTTTCAGGTTTTATCCCTATCTATTTTCAAAGTGGGCTTTTTCTAAAATCAACTCAGATAACCAGGCCGCAATTTTTTATTGTCACCCATGGGAAATTGATCCAGATCAGCCTAGGCAAGAAGGTCTTAATTTTAAAACTAAGTTTAGGCATTACCTGAATCTAAATAAAATGGAATCCAGGATTCGCAATCTACTAGCAGATTTTAACTGGGATACTATGGAAAATGTATTTATTAACAAATAACAGTTATTACAGAGATGTTTCTAAAAGTTGCTAAAGCAGTATGGCAAGCAATATGGATGGGTTATTTATTTCCAATTGCCTAAGATTTTAGCTTAAACAATGGTTTGTTTCACCTAATTTATTTTATAAAGTATAAATGATTAAAACATTAGATAATTCTTCGGTAACAGAATGGGATGGATTTGTTGAAAATTCTTCTTTAGCGACCTTTTTTCATAAAGCAGGATGGAAGGAAGTCATAGAAAAGGCATTTGGCCATAAAACATATTTTTTATATGTGGAAAAACAAGGAAAAATAACGGGAATTTTGCCTTTAGTTCATGTGAAAAGCATGCTTTTTGGCAACTCTTTAAGCTCTTGTGCATTTTGCGTTTATGGCGGTGTTGTTGCCGATGATGAAGAGTCCTACGCTGAACTTGATAAAAAAGCGTGTGAGTTAGCTGCAGAACTGGGGGTTGATTATCTAGAAATGAGAAATAGAACACAGACTACGCCTGATCGTCCCTACAAAGAACTTTATGTCACTTTCAGAAAAGAGCTGGATGAGGATGAAGAAAAAAATATGCTTGCAATTCCACGAAAACAGCGTGCAGTAATAAGAAAAGGCATAAAAGCTGGTCTTAACAGTGAGATAGACCAAGAGATAGATCGTTTTTACCTGGCATATTCAGAAAGTGTAAGGAATCTTGGAACGCCCGTCTTTGCGAAAAAATACTTTTCGATTTTGAAACAGGTCTTTAAAGAGCAATGTGAGATATTGACGGTTGTTAACAAAGAGGGACAATTGATTGCAAGCGTAATGAATTTTTATTTTAAAGATGAAGTGCTGCCTTATTATGGAGGCGGTACTCAGAATGCCAGATCTGTACAGGGAAATGATTTTATGTACTGGGAGGTTATGCGTCGTGCAGTAGCAAAAGGAATCAAGATTTTTGATTACGGCAGAAGTAAAGAAGGAACAGGCTCTTATCGTTTTAAAAAGCATTGGGGATTTGAACCTAAACCGCTTTATTATGAATTTCACCTAGTAAAGGCAGACAGTATTCCAGATATAAACCCTTTAAACCCTAAATATCAGATATTTATTGCGGCATGGAAACGGTTGCCATTATCGGTGAGCCAAATTGTAGGGCCGTGGTTAGCTAAGGATCTTGGTTAATAGTTAAGCCGTAGAGATGCCTGTATACAGTGTTTCTGCAGTAAACCCAATAAGCTGGAAACTGGCAGGTAAAGTAAATATGCACCCGATGATTAAAAATATTCCTGATAATTGGAAAAAAACCATTATTTTATTATTAATGGTCAGTTTTTTATCATTTATTTTTTTTTATGATAGCTGGGTTTCCATGGTTGAAATTTGGTATCGCTCCAGTACGTTTACCCATGGCTTTGTCATTATTCCCATTTTTCTGTGGCTAATTTGGACACAAAGAGATTATTTAGTTACTCTAGAGCCTGAAGTTAACTGGAAAATAATTACGGCTATTTTAATCAGCGGTTTTCTGTGGCTGTTAGCCGACCTTAGCCATATTCAGGTGATTAAACAGTTTGCAACTGTTGCTATGTTAGTCAGTGGCCTATGGTTGGTATTAGGGAATAATGTTAGCAAAAGTTTGATTTTTCCATTGATGTTTCTATTCCTTATGGTTCCTGTAGGAGAAGAGCTAGTACCGATATTAATGGAATTTACGGCAACATTCACTGTTTGGCTTATTCGTTTAACAGGAATGTCTGTTTACCGAGAAGGTCTGCATTTTTCTTTAATATCAGGGGACTGGTCAGTTGTTCAAGCATGCAGCGGGATTAATTACCTAATTTCATCTATAACGTTAGGCATTGTCTATGCCTATTTGACATACCAATATGCCTGGAAGCGATGCCTGTTTATTTTGCTATCCATTATTGTTCCTGTTTTTGCCAATGGCTTCAGGGCTTATTTAATAGTCATGATAGGCCATTTTAGTGGCATGACGCTTGCTGTAGGGGTTGATCATTTAATTTATGGTGGATTGTTTTTTGGATTGGTTATGCTGATTTTATTCTACGTTGGGTCTTTTTGGAGAGACCCTCCAAGAGAAAAGTTTATAGCGGATGAGCAGCCCATTGCAGCACAAGAAAAAAAAGGAAACGTTGAAAAGGGTTCACAGGTATTTATACCTATTGTAATCATAGCATTATCTTATAGCATTTGGCCTATTGGGTCCGCTGTGCTGTCAAATCAATCCATGAAGTCCAGTATCCAGAATGATTTTTCTGGAATAGAAGAGCAAGGATGGAAAAAAACGACTGATGTTGATTGGAAGTGGCAAGCTGATTTTAAAAATGTAGAGCAAGAATCAATCAATTATTTTACCAAACAGGGGGTTGTTGTTGCTTTGTACCAAGCAAGCTTTGGAAAAGAAACTCAAGGTGGCGGCGAGCTGGTAAATTCACAAAATAAGTTGCTTTCGAACAAAGATGAAAACTGGAAAATAGTTGATAGAAGTTCTTTGGCCGTTGGGCGTTTAAGTGAGGGGCGTTTTATAGCAGATGAGGCAATATTGAGAGGAAAAGATTCGGATTTATTGACGATCCGCTGGTATCGTATTGGTGAAAAAAATACTTCAAATGACTATGTAGCGAAACTGTTGCAATTGAAGAAACTATTGATGCTAGATTCATCCCCAGAATACATTAATGTTGCAGTTATTGAGGCCCACCCAAATAGACCTGAACTTGCGAGGAAACAGCTAATAAACTGGCTAGAGCAATGGTTAAATCTAAAAACATCAGGTGATCGCAAAGTTCAGCTGTAACTTGCTAAATAATATGCTTAAGGTGGATGAGGGGTTTTACTTCAAGGTTTTATGAAAAACCTACAGAATTGCTCTCAATAAGAACAAAAGCCATTATTTTCGAGCGACTCTTTGATTTTTTTTGCTCAGATTTACCTTCAATCCCGTGCTTAACTGATTTACTAAGATTAAACCCAATATAGCAAAGTACGACTGAATTATTTGGCAAGCATGTCTTTTGCTCCTTTCCTGCAGTGTAGAGAGGTCATATAGCTATTATTTATTCAGTTGTCAGTCATGGGTGAGAGACCACTCTACGCCATTCGGTGGGCTTAACCGGTCGTAAGTAGAATTTTAATAGAACAAGGGGAAAGATAATTGGAAACTTTTGCTCTATATAGCTATGCCTCATCGGCAGCCGCTTATACTTTTTTACTGGGCTTTTCGCTTCTGCGCATCAATAAGAGCGTATTTGGAGTTGCCAGCATTATCACTTTTTCCTTTAGCATCATTTGGGCTGCTTATACTGTCTTTGTTATACAGGATGGGTCTTTTTATATTCAGGATATTTTTCCTATAGAGTCGCTGCGAAACCTAGCATGGTTCTTCTTTCTTAGTGTATTGATTTCAAAACAGCAGTTTGATGATTTATATCATTTATTAAGAACTTCTTGGCAGGCTCCTACATTCATTACTCTGATTATCTGTATCGTTGTGCTGGAGCTTATTCCGAGCTTACGTTACCAAATGCAACAAATAGTAGGTTTTGATTTTCGCCCTTTTGTTCATATCGGGTTTTCACTTATTGGATTAATACTAGTCGAGCAACTTTATCGCAATGCCATGCAAGAGCAGCGATGGGCGATCAAATTTCTCTGCTTAGGATTGGCATTGATTTTTGCTTTTGATTTTATTCTTTACAGTAAATCTTTGCTATTTAATACATTGGACACTTTGCTTTGGGAGGTAAGGGGCTTTATTAATATGCTGGGTGTACCGTTACTTGCTATTTCATTAAATAGAATCAGTACAGAACAGTTAAAAGTTCAAGTCTCCAATAAAGTTATTTTTCATAGTACTGTGCTGCTAGGAGCAGGGTTGTATCTGCTAATTATGTCTTTAGCTGGGTATTATATAAAAATATATGGAGGCAGTTGGGGGGCATTTGCTCAGATAAGCTTTATCATTTTAGCCATTGTACTGTTGCTGGTTTTTTTTGTATCAGGAAAAATACGGGCTCTGGCAAAAGTTTTTTTTAGCAAGCATTTTTTTCAGCACCGCTATGATTACAGAGATGAATGGATAAATTTGAGTAAAAAAATTGCAGAGCTTGATACATTAGATGACTTGTCAAGCTTGATAGTTAAAACAATGGCTGATATTGTTGATAGCTCGGGGGGAGGTTTATGGGTAAAAAATGAGCAGGGAGATTATTACTTTGTTGCCGAACAAAATTTAGGCGAACATACCAGGCCTTTGGTCAATAAAAGAGACCCCTTAATAGAATTTCTGATAAAAAAACAATGGGTTATTGATTTTGTAGAGTTTTTTAATGATCCTGATATTTATGCTGGTCTGAATTTGGATAAATGGCATGCAGAATTTGAAGATATCTGGCTAATTGTTCCATTATTTCAAAAAAATGAATTGAATGCGTTTGTCGTACTCACTAAGCCTCGAGTTCCGAGACAAATTGATTGGGAGGATCACGATTTATTAAAAACAACGGGAATGCAACTGGCAAATGCGCATGCTTTAACTCAAATAAGTGAAGATTTAAGCCGCGCTAGGCAGTTTGAGGCTTATAATCGTTTTTCAGCATTTTTAGTGCATGATCTTAAAAATTTAGTTGCGCAAATATCGTTAATTGTAACAAATTCAGAAAAACATAAAAGAAACCCTGAGTTTATTGATGATTCCATAGAAACTTTAGAAAATGTGGTGAAAAAGATAGATCATTTGCTTGGGCAATTGAAAAAAGGGAATAGCCAGGAAAAAAATCAAACAAAGATTGATTTGGCGATAGTGGTAGAAGATGTTGCTATACAGCAATCATCCAATAAACCATCAGTCACCATCAAAAAAGATAACAGGGAATATTGGGTTTTTGCGGAGAAAGAAAAGATAACGGCTATTCTTGGGCATTTGGTGCAAAATGCACAAGAGGCTACAGATGACAGTGGGCAGGTCCAAATAGAAATATCCCAGACAGATAATGAAATTGTGGTGAAAATAATTGACACGGGCACTGGCATGGATGAAAAATTCATTCAGCAGCGACTATTTAAGCCGTTTGATACTACAAAGGGAAATGCAGGTATGGGGATTGGTGTGTATGAAGCCCGGGAATATATTTTGCAACAATCAGGGCGCGTTGACGTTATTAGTAAAGTGGGTGAAGGCACGGTATTTATCTTATTGTTACCAAAAGCAGTCTGATTATTTAAGATTGCATGATAATAGGCTGAATATAACGGTTATATTTGAAGAGTGTTACCGTAGTCGCGAAATTTTTCGGGTGATGTGGAAAAAATGTACTAATCTCAGAATAAGCATATTAAATACACTCACCAGACAAAAAAGCCAGCCGAGAAAATGGATACAAAAAAAGTACTGCTTATAGTAGAAGATGATCCAGGGATACAAAAACAGCTAAAATGGAGTTTTGACAGTTATCAAACCGTTATAGCAGGTAACAGAGAAGAAGCTATTACTGCTTTGAGGCGATTTATGCCCAGTGTTGTTACCTTAGATCTTGGTTTGCCGCCAGACACCGCAAATGCTAGTGAAGGACTTGCAACATTAAAAGAAATTTTATTGTTGGCACCTGCAACAAAAGTGATTGTGGTTACAGGGAATGATGAAAGAGATAATGCAATCAAAGCAGTCGCAATGGGTGCATATGATTTTTATCAAAAACCAGTGGATTTAGATGTTTTAAGCTTAATCATAGCAAGAGCTTTCCAGTTAGATCAGTTAGAAAAGGATTATGTAAACCTACAGAAAAATTCAGAAGAACCTCTAAAAGGGATTATTGCAACCAGTGAAAAGATGCAAAACCTATCAAAAATGATAGAAAAAATTGCACCGACAAATGTAACAACCTTGCTATTGGGCGAAAGCGGTACCGGTAAGGAAGTTTTGGCAAAAGCAATACATGGTTTAAGCAATCGCGCCGACAAACCTTTTGTAGCTGTCAATTGTGCCGCCATTCCGGAGAATTTATTAGAGAGTGAGTTGTTCGGATATGAAAAAGGCGCATTTTCGGGTGCTACAAAACAAACGATAGGAAAAATAGAATATGCAGAAGGCGGTACCTTTTTCTTAGATGAGATAGGCGATCTGCCTTTTTCATTGCAGGCGAAACTATTAAGATTTATTCAGGAAAGAACGATAGAGCGGCTGGGAGGGCCCACTGCAATTCCTGTAGATGTGCGAATAATTTGTGCGACTCACCAAAATATTCAAAAGGCAATTGAGGATGGCCTGTTTAGAGAAGATTTATATTATCGAATTAATGAAATAACAGTCAATATTCCACCTTTAAGAGAAAGAGATGGTGATGCAATTGTTATTGCAACAGCGTTATTAAAACGATTTAGTGATGAAAATGGGAAGAAAATTAAGGGGTTTACTGAAGAAGCAGCACAGGTAATAGAGAGTTATCAATGGCCTGGCAATATTAGGCAGTTAGAAAATAAAATTAAGCGGGCGGTTATCATGGCAGACGATAACGTTTTAACCTCTAAGGATTTAGATTTGGCTCAGGCTGCTGAAGAAGAAATTCCTCTGAATTTGAAAAAAGTAAGGGAAGTGGCGGAAACAAATGCAATAAAAAGGGCGCTTGCATATACAAATAATCATGTCTCCAATGCGGCAAAGCTTTTAGGTGTTACTAGGCCCACACTATATGCATTATTTAATAAGTACGGAATTGATGTGTAAATGAATAACTGTTCTTTGTGAAGCCCTGGCTGTAGTTTTTTCAACGATTATTTAAACTGCCATGCCCGCGTGGTGATTCTAGAGTCTCGAAAAAAAACAATAAATACAGTGTTTCTTCTGGATCAAGCACGGTAACCTGTTTCTTTTTAATGACAGATGGAGTTTCCAATCTCCCTGCGTGTCTCTTGATATGGCCTGACCTGAAGCAAAATTTCTTTGTAATCTAGGTAATTTTATTTCATCAAACTGCCCTAGGCATGCGTCAATAATATTCATTTGTCGTCTCATTAACGGGTATTTGATAGACTATGCTCCATTTTGATAATAGTTTGAGAGTCTGTAATGAGTGATCCCCGTGTTGGATTTATAAGTCTGGGTTGTCCTAAAGCTTTGGTTGATAGTGAGCAGATTATCACTAAATTAAGGACGGAAGGATATCAAGTGTCTCCAACGTATCAGGATGCCGATATTGTTGTTGTCAATACGTGCGGTTTTATTGATGCTGCAGTAGAAGAGTCGCTTGATAGCATTGGTGAGGCCCTGGCTGAAAATGGTAAAGTCATTGTGACAGGCTGTTTGGGGGCAAGAGAGGATGAGATTAGAACGCGTCATCCAAAAGTATTGAGTATTTCTGGTGCTCACGCGACGGATGAGGTAGTAGCGGCTGTACATAAGCATTTGCCGCCTATTCATAATCCATTTAACGACATTTTGCCGCCTCAGGGGATCAAGTTAACTCCTGATCATTATGCATATCTGAAAATATCTGAAGGCTGTAATCATCGCTGTACTTTTTGCATTATTCCTTCAATGCGGGGGGATTTAGTTAGTCGTCCAATTGATCAGGTGCTGCTGGAGGCGGAAAACCTGGCAAATGCAGGAGTAAAGGAGTTGCTGGTTGTTTCTCAAGATACCAGTGCCTATGGATTGGATTTGAAATATCAGGCCAGGAACTGGAAGGGGCATTATTTAAATACCCGGTTTTATGATTTGGCGGAAGCGTTGGGTGATTTAGGTATTTGGGTGAGAATGCATTATGTCTATCCTTATCCCCACGTGGATAAAGTAATCCCTTTAATGGCTGAAGGAAAAATCTTGCCTTATCTGGACATCCCTTTTCAACACGCTAATGCCCGTATTCTTAAATTGATGAAAAGACCCGCTGCCACAGAAAATAATTTGGAGCGAATTTTGGCCTGGCGAAGTGACTGTCCCGATATTACCCTGCGCAGCACTTTTATTGTTGGTTTCCCTGGGGAAACTGAACAGGAATTTGAGGGGCTGCTGGATTTTTTGACTGAAGCGAAACTGGATAGAGTAGGATGTTTTGCCTACTCACCCGTAAAAGGGGCAGCAGCCAATGAGTTGCCCAGTCCCGTGCCAGAAGAGGTGAAGCAAGAACGGCTGCAGCGTTTTATGGCTCACCAGGCAGCGATTAGTGAGGAACGGTTGCAGCTTAGAGTGGGTAAGATAGAAACGGTACTGATTGATGAAGTGGTTGAAGAGGGTGCGGTTGCACGAAGTAAAGCCGATGCACCTGAAATCGATGGCCAAGTTTATATTGATGGTGCCGTACATTTGAAAGTGGGTGAGTTTGTTGATGTAAAGTTGGAGGAGGCAGATGCATATGATTTATGGGGACATTTGGCATAAATCATCTTTAAATAAATAATCTGCTCTATATGGGGTCATATTTTGAAGATAGGAACTGTATTAGTCAGTTTTTTTGAAGTATACCGCAGTAAAATATAGAAAAATAATGGCTTGTGCTAGAAGCAGTGTGCCTTTAGTTTTTTAGGTTGAAAGGTTATGGTAATTTTAAGTGCCGGATATTTTTTGATTATCTGGTAATGAGCTATATATACGGTATATAATAAACGGTTTTTTTAATAAAATCTCACGAAATCTCATCGGAAAATAAGCATGTTTGGTAAGCTGGTCAAATTAGTTGTTGGAAGTCGTAATGACAGGAACGTAAAGAAAAAACGGGCATTGGTCAATAAGGTTAATGCCTTAACTGCTGAATATGAAAATCTGTCTGATGATGCTTTAAAAGCAAAAACTCAGGAATTTCGTCAGCGCCTAGAGCAGGGTGTCAAGCTGGATGATTTGATTCCAGAAGCATTTTCAGCAGTCAGAGAAGCATCAAAGCGTGTCTTTGGCATGAGTCATTATGATGTGCAGATGATTGGAGGCATGATTCTAAATGACGGCAAAATTGCTGAGATGAAAACGGGAGAAGGTAAGACGCTAATGGCAACGCTGGCGGCCTACTTAAATGCTTTGCCTGGAGAAGGAGTCCACATTGTAACAGTTAATGACTACCTGGCATCCAGGGATGCAGAATGGATGGGCAGACTGTATAACTTTTTAGGGCTGACAGTAGGCGTCATTATTAATGATTTAGGGCATCAGGAACGTAAAGATGCCTATGCCGCTGATATTACCTATGGTACTAATAATGAATTTGGCTTTGATTATCTGCGTGACAATATGGCTTTTAGCATGGAGCAAAAAGTACAGCGCGGATTGAACTTTGCCATTATTGATGAGGTGGATTCAATTCTTATTGATGAAGCCAGAACACCGCTTATTATTTCTGGGCCTACAGAAGAAGGTACTGAGGTTTATCTTAAAACAAATGAAATTGCGCCACTTTTAACTGCGCAGGAAATTGTAGAAGATAAGGAAGAACAGGAAAAAATGCCAGGTGACTATCTGGTTGATGAAAAAAGCAAGCAGATTCATTTGACCGAGCAGGGCCATCAGAGAGTTGAGCAGCTAATGGTCGAACTTGGGATGATGGATCAGGGTGCCACATTGTATGATGCGGCCAATATTCGATTAATGCACTATTTGGGTGCTTCATTGCGAGCCCATGTGCTGTTTCATAAAAATGTCGACTATGTTGTCAGAAATAATGAAGTCATTATTGTTGATGAGAATACAGGCAGAATGATGACGGGTAGGCGCTGGTCAGATGGATTGCATCAGGCTATTGAAGCAAAGGAAGGCGTGACCATTCAAAATGAAAATCAGACCCTGGCTTCAATAACTTTTCAAAACTATTTTCGCCTATATGAAAAACTGTCAGGGATGACAGGGACTGCGGATACAGAAGCGTTTGAATTAAATAAGATTTATGGGTTGGAAGTGGTCGTTATTCCTACTCATAGAGATATGATTCGTGATGATAAAGGGGATTCTGTCTATCTTTCTAAAGCTGAAAAGTATCAGGCAGTTGTAGCAGATATTAAAGACTGTGTTGAGCGCAAGCAGCCTGTTTTAGTGGGTACTACGTCAATTGAAAATTCAGAAATTATTGCTGACATTTTAACGCAGCAAAATATTAAGCACGAAGTACTTAATGCTAAACAGCATGAGCGTGAAGCTCATATTGTCGAGAATGCCGGTATGCCTGGTGCCGTGACTATTGCAACAAATATGGCCGGGCGTGGAACAGATATAGTCTTAGGTGGAAATATGGAGGCTGGGTTAATAGCCCTGGGTGAAGATGCCTCTGATGCTGAAAAAGAAAAAGTACGCGGTGCCTGGCTAGATAGACATCAGCAAGTACTGGCTAGCGGTGGATTACATGTCATCGGATCAGAAAGGCATGAATCCCGCCGAATTGATAATCAATTGAGAGGGCGTTCTGGACGACAGGGAGACCCTGGTTCAACACGATTTTACCTATCATTGGAAGATGACTTAATGCGAATATTTGCATCTGAGCGCGTTTCGAAACTAATGAAGTCTTTAGGGATGGAAGAAGGCGAAGCAATTGAACATCCCTGGGTGACTCGGGCAATAGAAAATGCACAGACCAAAGTGGAAGGGCGAAACTTTGATCAGCGTAAAGAAATCCTGGCTTATGACGATGTGGCTAATGATCAGCGTAAAGTGATTTATGAGCATCGAAATGAGTTAATGGCTTCGGAAGACATTAGTGAAATGATCAGCGATATACGCCAGGATGTGCTGAATGACGTGGTAACTAAATATATTCCTGCAAAAACAATGGAGGAACAATGGGATGTTAAAGGGTTGGAAGAGCACCTGGCGCTAGAATATCTGGTGGATTTGCCTTTAAAGGATAGGCTGGATAAAGATAAAGCTTTTCAAGAAAGTGATTTGCGCCAATTTATTGTGGATGAATTGGAAAAAGCCAGCAAAGCTAAGGAGGAACTATCATCGCCGGAGGTGATGCGTCATTTTGAAAAGTCGGTGATGTTGCAAGTGCTTGATAACAGCTGGAAAGAACATCTGGCCGCAATGGATTCATTGCGACAGGGCATCCATTTTAGAGGCTATGCTCAAAAAGACCCTAAGCAGGAATTTAAGCGTGAAGCATTTGATATGTTTACCAGTTTACTTGATCACATTAAATATGAAGTAGTTGGCATTCTTGCAAAAGTTCAGGTTGCTCAGGAGGAAGATGCTGAAGCAATTGATCAGCAAAGACAGGCTCCGCAGGAAATGCATTATGAACATGCCGAAGCCGACCCAATTGAAGAGCACACTGAACCCCAGCAGAAGGAAAATGAAGACCAGCCTTTTGTACGAGAAGGCAAAAAAGTAGGGCGTAATTCTCCTTGTCCCTGTGGTTCTGGGAAAAAATATAAGCAGTGCCATGGAAAATTGACCTAACGTTTTTTTTACCCCATTTTTAACAATGGGATACACGGACCGGTCAATAGGGCTCTATGTGTCATAGTACACAGAGCATGAGAATAAGAAACCCAAGTCATTGTTTACGCTAAAAATTAATTTTAAGAGTAGAAATAGTAAATATCATGCCGAATAGAACTTTTACAAAAAGTAAGCCAAAACAGAATATCACCAAACTTCCTGACCTAGGGATGGATAAAAAAGATTTTATTGCTGATTTTAAAAGATATTATAGCCATCGCTTAGGACGAGATGAATTATGCCGTTCGCCGCATTATGCGTATGAAGCACTTTCTTTAGCGGTTAGTGACCGATTGATAGAACGCTGGAAAAAAACCTACAATTCCTATAGGGAGCAGGACTGTAAAAAAGCATTCTATATTTCAATGGAATTTTTGATGGGAAGAACGCTTAGCAATGCGATGCTGAATTTAGGCATTACCACAACCGTAGATAAATCGCTGTATGATTTAGGCTTGGATCTTGAAGAACTGATAGACAGTGAGCCGGATGCGGGGTTAGGAAATGGGGGGCTAGGTCGGTTAGCAGCCTGTTTTATAGACAGCTGTGCTACTCTACAGCTACCTGTCACAGGGTATGGTTTGCGGTATGAGTACGGAATGTTTGCGCAGGGGATTGAAAATGGAGAGCAAATAGAAAAACCGGATCATTGGCTGCGTAATGGCAATGTCTGGGAAATTGAACGTCCGGAATATACCGTACGTATTAAATTTGGTGGTCATACAGAAAGACATATAGATGAAAATGGCAGGGAAAAGGTTGTTTGGGTAAATACTAATGATGTACTAGCAGTGCCCTATGATACGCCTATCCCTGGCTATCAAAATGGAACGGTCAATACATTGCGCCTATGGAAATCAGAAGCGACCGAAGAGTTTGATCTGCAGGAGTTTAATGCTGGAGCGTATGCGGAATCGGTTGCAGAAAAAAATACTGCGGAAAACATTACCATGGTGCTGTATCCCAATGATGCTAATGAAAATGGCAAGGTATTGAGGCTGCAGCAGCAATATTTACTGGCATCAGCTAGTCTGCAGGATGTAGTAGCCAACTGGGTTGGGCGGCATGGCACCGATTTCACCCATTTTGCAGAGAAGAACTGTTTTCAGCTAAATGATACGCACCCCAGCATTTCAATTGCTGAGCTGATGCGTTTATTGATGGATGAACATGGCTTAGGCTGGGATGAAGCGTGGGAAATTACCCGTCATACCATGGCGTATACTAACCATACCTTATTGCCGGAAGCATTGGAAAAATGGTCGGTTAGCCTGATGCAGCATTTATTGCCACGCATTATGGAAATAATTTTTGAAATTAATGCACATTTTATGGCAGAAGTTTCAGAGAAGTGGCCCGGAGATACCGAACGTTTAGCTAGAATGTCAATTATTGAAGAAGGACATGATAAACAGGTCAGAATGGCCTATTTGGCAATTGTTGGCAGTTTCTCTATTAATGGCGTTGCAGCATTGCATTCACAGTTATTGGTAGATGGTCTGTTTAATGATTTTTACCAGTTATGGCCTAATAAATTCAATAATAAAACCAATGGTGTCACACCAAGACGCTGGCTGGCCGCCTGTAACCCCGAGTTGGCTGAATTGATCACCAAAACAATTGGTGATGGCTGGGTAACAGATTTATCTCAGCTTGAGAGGCTTAAACCTCATGCAGAAAAAGCTGCTTTTAGGAAAAAATGGTTTGCATTGCAGCAGTCCAGCAAGCAGCGTCTGATTGACTATAAATCAGAAGAGTTGGGTTACGATCTGGGGCTGACTGTCGATGCCCTGTTTGACGTGCAAGTTAAACGGATACATGAGTATAAGCGTCAAATATTAAATGTTCTGCACGTTATCCATTTATATAACCGAATCAAGAAAGGCGATACAAAAAACTGGGTATCCCGCTGTGTCCTGATTGGGGGAAAAGCTGCACCTGGCTATGCAATGGCCAAGAAAACTATTAAGTTAATTAATAATGTAGCTAATGTCATTAACACTGACCCTGATGTTGGCGATAAATTAAAACTAGTTTTCTTGCCAAATTATCGTGTGTCTGCAATGGAGAAAATTTGTCCGGGTGCAGACCTGTCTGAGCAGGTTTCAACGGCCGGAAAAGAAGCCTCAGGTACTGGCAACATGAAATTTATGATGAATGGCGCTTTAACAATCGGTACATTAGATGGTGCGAATGTTGAAATTCGTGAAGAGGTGGGTGAAGAAAACTTTTTCTTATTCGGGTTAACGGAAAATGAAGTTGAAGATTTAAGAAGTCACTACAATCCCGGTGCAATGATTGAGGAAGATGAGGACCTGAAAGCCGTTATGAAATTGCTGGAAACGGGCTATTTTAATCAGTTTGAACAGGGCATTTTTGACGATATTATTGGCTCGCTTAGAAGTGCTAATGACCCGTGGATGACCATTGCTGATTTCCGTAGCTATATTGATGCGCAGGAACGGGTTAATGAAGCATATAGAGATAAGGAGCACTGGACTAAGATGAGCATCCTTAATACGGCTGCTAGCGGTAAGTTTTCAACAGACAGAACTATCACTGAATATGCTGATGATATTTGGGGTTTGAAAGCAGTTGATGCCTCCAAATAAGTTGTTGGCATGATAAATGTTGTCTTATATGAGCCAGAAATCCCGGCTAATACGGGCAATATTATTCGGTTGTGCGCCAACACGGGCGCACAATTGCATTTGATTCATCCTTTAGGTTTTGAATTGGATGATAAAAAACTTCGCAGAGCCGGTCTGGATTATCACGAGTGGGTGAATGTACATCAGTATGCCTCATTGACGGATTATGTTGAAAAGGCAAACCCCAATAGACTATTTGCTTTAACGACTAAAGGATCAGCTAACTATGCAGATGTCGCCTATCAGGATGGAGATGCTTTGATGTTTGGACCTGAGACCAGAGGGCTCCCGAATAGTTTTTTACACCAGCACCAGCAAGATTTAAAGCTGTACTTACCAATGAAGCCGGAAAGCAGAAGTTTAAACCTTTCTAACACAGTCTCTATTGTGCTTTTTGAAGCATGGAAACAGCTAGGTTTTGAAGGTGGAAAACTGAAGTGAAAGTCGAAAGAAACCATGAAGCGAAATACACTCCCCCATCTGGTGAATAGTTAAAAACTGGATTTTACTGTTTATTTAACAAGTTACAGTTAAACTAAGCGTTCAACTGATTAATTTAGGTTTAACCTTGCCTCAGCTCTTAACATTTTCTCAATTTCACTAGCCGAAATGGGCGAACTAAAATAATTGCCCTGAGCCTGGTTGCATCCTTGCTGCTGTAAAAATGAAAGCTGTTCTCCAGTTTCGATACCTTCTGCGATCACAGTCAGATTCAAACTTTGTGCCATAGCAATAATGGCTTTTATCAAAATGTTATTTTTTGATTCTAGACTAAGGTCTCTTAAAAATGAGTGATCAATTTTTAAAAAATCAACAGGGAATTTGCTCAGGAAACTAAGTGATGAATAGCCCGTGCCAAAATCATCAATCGAAAGCAATATGCCAATTTTTTTTAGATCGGATAGAATCTCTAAAATGAAGTTAGTGTCCTTTTGCATTAAACTTTCAGTTATTTCTAAATGAATAGAATGCTTAGGTATTTGATATTGATCAAACATTTTTTTTATTAAAGCTACACTATCATTTTTCCTGTCAAATTGGCGGGCAGACATGTTAATGGCAATATTTAGAAAGGTATATCCCTGAGAATGCCATAAAGATAATTGCTGACAAGCTTTGTTTAGAACCCATTCTCCTATTTTTATAATTAGACTGCTATCTTCAGCAATAGAGATAATTTTATCTGCAGCTATTTGTCCATGTTTTGGGTGTTTCCAGCGCAATAGGGCTTCAACAGCACAAATATTTTTAGTTTTCAGGTTTATGATAGGCTGGTAATGAAGATAGATTTCATTATTTGCTAATGCTTTATACAAATCTTCTTCTAGTTCAATTCGATGATTTGCATGCTTTCTCATCTCTGGGGAGAAAAAGGCATAAGCATTTTTGCCTTTTTCTTTAACCGCATACATTGCCATATCAGCATTTTTTAGCATACAGTGTAAATCCTCTCCATCGTCAGGAAAGCTAGAAATTCCGATGCTGCAGCCGATATGAATCATTTGGCCATGTATTTCGAAAGGCTGGGCAATGTCCGCTATAATTTTTTCAGCAACGATGGCGGCATCTTCCCTAAACTTTAATTCTGTTAAGGTAACTGTAAACTCATCTCCGCCAAGCCTAGCTACCATATCAACACCCCGTACACAGGCTGATAGGCGCTGGGCAACCTGTTCCAGCACTAAGTCGCCAATATGATGTCCCAGCGAATCGTTGACGTATTTGAAACGGTCTAGATCGATAAGCAACAGGCAAAAAGAGCTATTATTACGTTTCGCCAGTTCGTATGCGTAGGCAAGACGCTCGTTAAACAGGTTTCTGTTAGGGAGTAATGTTAGCTGGTCATAATTAGCTAAATAGTGTAGTTTTTCATATATCTCCTGTTTTTTTGATATTTCCTGAGTAAGCTTTTCCGTACGCTGAGATACTAGCTGTTCAAGCTCATGAGTATGCCTCTGCAATTTTTTGGTCGCTTTAGCCAGGGCGATATGCGTCGAAATTCGAGCTTTGACAATGGGAGGACTGATAGGTTTGGTAATATAATCAACAGCGCCTAGGTTAAACCCTCTAATTTCATCTTCCATTTCATTTTTAGCTGAAAGAAAGATAACTGGGAGGTCACGATAAAGTTCATTGCTTTTTATTGTTTTACAGACCTCGTAGCCATTACTGTCAGGCATGATGATGTCGAGCAGAATTAAATCGACGGGGTGTTTGCTTAGAGCTTCTATGGTTTTATTGCTGTCATATACAATTATTGTCTGATAATCATCTTTAAGAATATCTTCTAATAAACTGCAAAAGAACCGTTCATCATCTACTATTAAAATAGTGTCTTTAGACATATTATTATCTGAGTAAAAAGCAGTAATCTATCAATGCTGGATTGAAGAATATAAAATTCCGTGCAAACAGTATGATATAAGCAGTGTCTCTGTAATCCAAGGAACTGGGTCACTGAAGGTGGCGTTAATTTTATAATTAAGCTAGATTTTAAGCTCGAAAGAGTTAATAAGTAAAGCGGTATTTACAGGTGTGATTTATTAACTAAGTGATGGTAATCTTTAGCTTACGGCATATTTCTTTTAGGATGACAAGCGCCTGTTCAAAGTCATAATCTTCGATAGCCTGTCGAAGCGTTAGCGCTTTGTCTGCAGAATATTTAGATAAAACTTCCTGAAAAGTGATTAATAGATTAATCGCATCGGCATCACCTTCATTAAGCAATGTGCATAATTTTTTTACCTGTTCGCTTAGCTGTTTGTCAGATAATTCAGAAATTGTTTGCTGTATGGGCTGTTGCTGACTATTAAACTGATCAAGTTCAGACATTAAATGGCTAAATGCTCGGGTGAATTGAGTTAGCTCTTCAGAATGGTCCTGTTCTGAATCAATTGCCTGCTCTAGTTTGGCTGATTTCTGGTACAGTTTGTGGGCGCCAATATTGCCGGACACTCCCTTTACTGTATGGATAATGCGTTTGGCGGCTTCAGGCTGATTTTGATCAAAAGCCTGCAGCAGTAATCGGACATCATTTTGATGATCCTGGAAGAATTCCTTCAGCAGTTTGCCGAATAGTTTGCTATTTCCTCCGATTCGTTCAATTCCCCACGCCATATCAATGTTTTCTGAAATAATAGGCGGTAGAGATGCATCATCAGTTTCTGCCAATAAAGGACTGTCAGCATCGCCTGGATGTGGCAGCCATTGTTTTATTACCTTATAGAGTTCTGCAGGATCTATGGGTTTGGTGATATGTTCATTCATTCCGGCAGTCAGAGACTTATCCCTATCGCCAACCATGGCATGAGCCGTCATAGCAATAATGGGCAGATCTGTATAGGTGGGATTGGCTCTGATTATTTGGGTTGCCTGTATGCCGTCCATTTCAGGCATTTGGATATCCATTAATACCAGGTCAAACAGATCAATGCTGGCAGTTTGCTGGGTTATCTGTTTAACAGCATCCAATCCATTAATGGCAATTTTTACTTTCAACCCGAAAGATTTAAGCAATTCTTCCGCGACTTGCTGGTTAATTTTGTTATCTTCAACTAATAAAACCGAACCGGATAAGGCTGACTGCTTTATTTTGACCGCTGAAGGTTTGGAGGGTGCAGAAGGGTGCAGAACTTTTATAATAGTGTCAAATAGAGTGGAAGGAGGTACAGGTTTGACGATAAAATCATCTAAATGATTTTTTTTAGTCTGTTTAGCTACTGCCTCCTGTGCACTGGCTGTCACCAGCATAATGACGGGAATTTTATTTAAATGAAGAGACTCTTTAATATATCTAATGGCATCTAAGCCATTAGTTCCGGGCAGGGACCAGTCCATTAGAATCAGGTCAAATAATTTGTCAGCTGTTTTTAATGCAGAATAGGCTTCATCGGCAGTAGCCACGGCAGTGACTTTAAAGGAGAGTGAAGCAAGCTGGTTGCGAAGCGCATAGCGACTGCTTAGGTTGTCATCAACAATAAGCACTCTAATGCCTCGCAGGTCTGGCTGCGGCAATGCAAACTGCCTTTGTTGCTGGGGATCGAGGCCACATTCTATAAAAAAGAAAAAAGTACTGCCTTGTCCTTCTATGCTATTGATACCAATGGAGCCGTCCATCATTTCAACCAGCTGTTTGCTTATCGCCAAACCTAATCCTGTGCCGCCATGCAGGCGTGTAGTAGAGGTATCAGTCTGAAAAAAAGAATCAAATAGCTGGTGCTGTTTATTTTTTGCAATCCCGCATCCTGTATCTGTCACCGAAAACTTTAAAATGGCTTTGGATTCAGACTTTTCAATAGGCTTTACTGATATTTTTATTTCCCCCTGATGAGTGAACTTAATAGCATTGCTGCATAGGTTATTTAAAATTTGCGATAAACGGGTTGGGTCTCCAATTAAACTGATAGGCGTTTTTGGGCTAATATTAAAAACCAGTTCAATATCTTTTTCTTCAGCGGATAGGCGAAATAAGTCGCCCAAGTTTTCAAAAATACTGTCTAATTGAAAGTTGACGGATTCTAAGTGCAATTTTCCAGCCTCAATTTTAGAAAAATCGAGAATATCGTTGATAATGGTTAATAACGATTGGCTGGCATTCTGTATTTTCCTTATATAGTCGCACTGCTGCGAGCTAAGATCAGTCTGCATTGCTAAGTACCCCAGGCCGACAATAGCATTCATGGGGGTACGTATTTCATGGCTCATGTTGGAGAGAAAGTCGCTTTTAAAGCGATTGGCCTGTTCAGCGCTCTGTTTGGCTTTTGCCAGTTCAAGTTCGGCCTGTTTGTTCGCTGTAATATCAAAAATAGCGCCTTGCAGATAGAGAGGCCGGTTTTTGTCATCGTAGATTGGCGTGCCTTTATCATGTAGCCAGAGAATTGAATTGTCTTTATGAATAATGCGGTATTCCACGGCATAGGAACAATGAGATTCTATGGCGTTGTGCACTGTTTTTCCAATAATGTGGCTGTCATCCGGGTGTGTAATATCTGCCAATGTCATTTGCCTGCTGACAAAAAGGCTTGCAGGGTAGCCGCTAATAGATTCAATGGCATCAGTGATAAAGGAAAGAGACCAGCTGGGATTAGCTACATATTGGTAGAATGTACTGGGAATATTATGGATGAGGGAACTAAACTGCTGTTCTCGTTGTTTAAGTTTCTGTTCGGCAACTTTTCTTTTGCTTATGTCGGTGCGAATGGCGATATAGTGATCTAGCTGGCCTTGTGTATTGAATAGACCAAGTATGGTGCTATCAACCCAGTAAAGAGAACCGTCTTTTGCTCTGTTGCAGACTTCCTGACGCCAGGGAATACCTTTTGATGCCTGTAAAAACATGCGTCTCCAAAATGAAGCTGGGTGAACGCCAGAATTTAAAAGTCGATGATCTTGGCCGATAAGTTCTTCTCTGCTATAGCCGCTAATGTTGCAAAACTGATTGTTAGCATAGGTAATAATGCCTTTAACATTCGTCATCGCTACAATAGCGGAAGCGTCTAATGCTAATTTTTGCTGTTCCAGTGCAATTTGAGTGTTTTTTTGCTCAGTTATATCTTGCTGTATGCCTAAAGCCCTTAATGCCTTGCCTCTCCCTGTACAGATAATTGAACCAATCGAGCGGATATGAAGATAATGCCCTAGCTTATGGCGCAGTCTAAATTCATGTTCATAATGTTGGCTGCAGTTAGCGACCTGCTGGTCTACAAAAAGTAACGCTATTTTTTTATCATCAGGGTGCAATAGGTTCTCCCATGCGAGGTGACTGCTTTTCAGTTCATTTGGCTGGTAACCCAGCATTTCTGAATACCTGGGACTGAAATATACTTCATCCGTTTTTATATTCCAGTCCCATAGGCCACCCTGGGAGGCTTCAATTGCCAGTTTAAAACGTTCTTTACTAAACCGGAGCGTTTCCTTCTGTTTCCGCATTTGCCACAGCCAAAGGCCAGAGAATAGGAAAAGTACGGCGCCAATAGCAATGATTTTCCATATTAAAGAATTATCAAAGTCCTTGCTGTAATCATAATGAATGGAAAACCATTTTTTTTTGAAGTCATTTTGCTCTTTCAGGGAAATGCCATCCAATATTTGCTGGATAATGGGGATCATTTCTGGCCAGTCTTTTCGTACAGCAAAGGCTATTTCATTATTAAAAGGCGTAGGAGCTGCAACTTTAATGTTGGTTATGCCTTTCTGTAAAATTATATAGCTGGTTGTTGCCAGGTTGCCCATATAAGCATCGGCTTGTCCTACGGAGAGCGCTAATAATGCCTGTTCAGTTGTTTCTACTGGTATCAATTCAATTTCAGGGAATTTAGCTTTAAGGATTTCGTGATTGGCATAGTTTTTTTCAACAGCTATTTTTTTATCAATAAGCTCGGTGATACCGGTAATTATCTCTGCATCAGTACGGGTAAAAACAACATAGGGAAATTTAAGGTAGGGTTTAGTAAAGTTGAGGTATTTTTCTCGCTCTGGTGTTTTTGATACAGCCGGGAGCACATCAATATCTCCTGCCCTGGTTCTTTCAATCACCTGAGCCCAGCTTAAATTGGCGTTATAGTGTGTTTTTATGTCCAGTTTGTTTTCAATAATGTTGACATATTCGGTAGCTATGCCTTGATATATTTTTTTTTGAGGATGAATAAACTCAATCGGTGCCCAGGCGGGGTCAATCCCTATATTGATATTTTTATGTGTCTGCAGCCATTTGCTTTCTTTAGCCGTTAGCAATTTTGAAGGAGGGTTGCTAATACTGTAATCAGCATTGATCCATTTTTGTTTGATTTTATGACTTATGCTAGCAGGGATGGAATTAAGCCCTTTTTGCAAGATGCTGTGCAGAAATGGCAGGTCTTTACTAACGGCAAAGCCTAAGTTTGAATGGCTTGTCGATAAGCGGCTATCTATTCTGAGGTTGGACAATAGATTATTTTCTATAAAATGGCTAATTACAGTCATGTTTCCTAGGTAGGCGTTTGCAGTGCCTGAAGAAACTGCCCGCAGAGCTTCCTGATAAGAGTTTACAAACAGAAAAGAGATGTTTTGCGACCTTTTTTTTAGCAATGACTGAACATCAGCGTTTCTGGGTAATGCAATCGTTTTGCCCGACAGGTCGGAGAGAGAGTTGATGACTGGCTGATTGCTTCGAGTGACGAAAACGGGGTCGGTTTCTATGTAAGGTCTGGAGAAATTAAGAAATTTTCGGCTTTTTTTAGTGTTAGAAGCACATGCCAGCATATCCAGTTGATGTGATTTAACACCATTGGCCAAGCTTTTCCAACTAGCGGCTGTTATTTTAAATTGAATGTTAAGTGCTTTAGATAAGTATTTAAGATAGTCCGAAGCTATGCCTTGATGGCTATTGCCAGCCTTAACGTAATCAAAGGGCGGCATATTGCGATTAACGCCAACATTAACTACTGGATGATTCTCTAGCCAGCCCTGTTCAGCTTCAGTTAAACTGATTTGCTGTGTAGCTGAAAAAATCTGATTAGAAAATAAAAAAAGAAAGAGGAATAATAATGGTGAGGACATAAGATTCCCTATAATAGGGCCTGGGTTAAATGAATATTTAACCTTGATAATAGTGTGGCTGGTGCAATGGGTTTGTTTATGACATCAATTGCACCCGCCTCAAAAGCTTTTTCTTCAGAATTCTGGTCAGTTTTTCCTGTCAGAAATATAATGGGAATATTATTCCATTGCTGGTTTTGTTTGATTTCAGCGCAGGTTTGATAGCCATCCATTTCAGGCATCATAATGTCTAGCAGAATTAAATCGGGACGGTTATCGGAAATCCTTTTTAAAGCCTGTTCTCCGCTTTTGGCAATATAAAGCTTGTATTTGTTCTTAAGCAATTCCACCAAAATATTGATGTAAAACCGTTCATCATCAACAATCAGAATTTTTAGTTTTGTTTCCATACCAATCCAGCCCAGCCCAGCCCTCTTTCCGACAGTGTCGCTAAGTTAGAGTGCTTTTGTCAAGATTTTTTGGTGGAGGGAGTGAGGTATGAGGTGCTTGAAGATAATGAAGAGTATATGATCAGTGTTATCTTTTTATGTTTCCAGCATGCAAACCGCATTCTTTTTTATTGCCTGACTCCCACCACCAGCGTCCTGCACGTTCATGCTGATTAGGTAATACCGCACGGGTACAAGGCTCACATCCTATGCTGATAAAGCCTTTTTCATGCAGCTTATTATAAGGCACCTGATAGGCTTCTATGTGATCCCATACTTGGGCAGAATTCCAATTCAGCAAGGGGTTAAATTTTACCAGCTGCTTTTCAGCAGTAGAAAATGCAGAATCAATTTCAACCTCAGGAAGATCATTGCGTGTTTCAAGGCTTTGGTCTTTGCGCTGTCCAGTAATCCACGCATCAAGCTGTGACAATTTACGCCTGAGCGGTTCTACTTTACGGATATTGCAGCATTGCTTATGACCGTCTTTATAAAAACTGAATAGGCCCTTTTCTTTTACGAAAGAGTCTAGCGAGTCTCGGTCTGCTGTCAGTAATTCAATGTCTATATTGTAGTGCTGTCTTACTTTTTCAATAAAGCGATAGGTATCAGGATGCAGACGGCCTGTATCTAAAGAGAAAACCTGAATATCTTTTCTTATTTTCAGTGCCATGTCGATTAATACAACGTCTTCAGCACCGCTGAAAGAAATAGCAATATTTTCAAAACTTTCCAAGGCGGTTTTTAAAATTCCACGTGGCTTTTTATTTGCAAGTTCTGCTTGAGCAGCATTAATATTAAAAGAGGTCATGATTTTTATAGGGTTATTGGTCTAATTTTAGTGTTGTGACATTTTACTTTCCTTTTTGGAAAGAAGGGCGCATATACGGTCAGCAAGTGTGAGAAAAATACCGTTCTAAAAAGTCATCAAAAGAAAGGGTGTCATCGGCCTCGATTTGCCGCTGTTTGCTATGCGAGGCAGTAGCCATTTCATCAAACTGCTGTGTTGTTCTGCTGTCTAAAGCGCCCTGCTTAAAATACTGTTTATGACGTTCAGATGTTTTCAAGCCAAAGCATCCAAAAGGCTGCTGTGTTGACCGCATGCCCTGCAGAACCTTTGCAGAAGGGGTTAATTCAGGGTTTTCTACTACTTTTACTTGCTGTTCTAAGGCCTTGCTATAAGGTTTGTCAGATGAGTTTTTATCTAATATTGCACAGACGGCTTGCATGGAATGCAATATATCATTTGCCCAGGATTTCAGGCGGATGTGCTGGCCATCTTTATTGAGTTTTAAATCGGGCTTTCTGCCGAAGTGGGCAACAGCAAGCTGATTGCTATTGTTGATTTTCTGTTCCTGTCCTATATATTCAGAACTTGGGTGTAATAGGCAATTTAAGAGAAATGCCTCAATAAACCTTGATTTGCTTTCATCAATGCCAATAGGGTTGAAGATGTCTAAATCTAATGAACGAATTTCTATATATTTAACCCCACGGCGTTTTAAAGCTAAGGTCGGTTTTTCACAGGATTTTGCTATCTGTTTAGGGCGGACGGTGCTATAAAATTCGTTTTCGATTTGTAAAATGTTGGCATTTAACTGTTTATACTGACCATCAACCTTGACGCCTATTTTTTCATAGTCTGGATAAGGCGTTTCTATCGCATGACTTAAACTCTCAACATAGCCAGATAGTGAATTATAATCAATTTCCAGATTAGCCTGATTTTTACTTTTATAGCCAATATCGCTCATACGCAAGGAAGTGGCATAGGGATGATAAAGAGTATATTGGTCGAACTCATCAAACTCTGCCATTAAATGAGGTCTGCTTTTAAAAAAGCTTTTGCAGATAGCCGGCGAGGCACCGAATAGATACAGAATTATCCAGCCTTGACGCTGAAAATTTCTTATCAGATCAAAATAGCTTGCTGATATAAAATCAGTCAGGCTTTTTTTTGAATTGCTTTGTTCATGCAGTACGGGCCACAAAGGTTCCGGTACTGAATAATTGAAGTGAATGCCTGCAATGGCTTGCATGGTGCGTCCATATCGGTGCCATAATCCTTGACGATAGACATTCTTCATTTTGCCGATATTAGAACAGCCATACTCGGCAATGGGGATGCTCTCATCACCGTTTATACCACAGGGCATACTTGCAGAGAGCAGCATTTCATCATCCAGGTGATCATAGACGTACTGGTGTACATTATGCATGAAGTCCAGAGTGTCCGTTATCTCCGCAAAGGGCGGCGTGATAAATTCTAGCAAGGCTTCCGAATAGTCTGTGGTGATGTGGGGATGCGTCAGAGGTGCGCCTAAAGCAATAGGATGCACTAATTGAGAAATCATGCCTTCCTTTGATATCCGCAGGCTTTCTTTTTCTATGCCTTTCAGACCGCCATTAAGCAGATGCTGTTTTTTGTGCTTTAGTAAATAGCTAAGTTTTGCTGAATGCTCTGTGTTTAAAATAGTCATAAAGAGGCGTTGTCGCCCAACTGATCTTGATATAATCCGACTATTATAATGGGTTAATATCATTTGGAGTAGTTTATCAATACTGAACAAAGGACTAAGGGTGAACTGCAGTCTGAAAAAGTGCTTAAATCTGTATTTGGCTATGATCATTTTAGAGGTCAGCAGGAAACAATCATTAAGCAATTGATAGCAGGACAGGATGCCTTGGTCTTAATGCCTACGGGCGGCGGTAAATCTTTATGCTACCAAATCCCTGCTATGGTTCGTTCAGGTGTCGGTATCGTTATTTCTCCTTTGATTGCATTAATGCAGGACCAAGTAACGGCCTTACACCAACTGGGAGTTAAAGCTGCGTTTCTTAATTCAACCTTATCAATGGATGAGACACGTTTAGTTGAGCATCAGCTGCAGCAGGGTGAACTTGATCTGCTTTATATTGCACCGGAACGCCTAACCTCAAGCTGGACGCAATCTTTATTTCAGCGCATTGATATTGCGTTGTTTGCGATTGATGAGGCGCATTGCGTATCACAATGGGGGCATGATTTTCGGGTTGACTATCTACAGCTATCACTTTTGCATGAAAGTTTCCCAACTATCCCGCGGATAGCTCTAACTGCAACGGCTGATGAGAAAACAAGGGAAGAAATTATCAAGCGCCTGGCTTTGGAAAAGGCGCATTCATTCATTAGTGGTTTTGACCGGCCTAATATTCGCTATCGCATTATTCAAAAGCAAAATGCCAAACAGCAGCTGTTGAATTTTATTAGAGCTGAACACTCGGGAGATGCCGGCATTATTTATTGCCTGTCTCGAAAAAAAGTAGAAGCCACTGCTGAATGGCTGGCAGGCAAGGGCATTAATGCATTGCCGTATCATGCAGGATTATCCAACAATGTTAAACAGCAAAATCAGCATCGGTTCTTAATGGAAGAAGGTATTGTTATTGTTGCCACTATTGCTTTTGGTATGGGAATAGATAAACCTAATGTGCGCTTTGTGGGGCATTTGGACTTGCCCAAAAGCATAGAAGGCTATTATCAGGAAACGGGAAGGGCGGGGCGTGATGGCCAGCCAGCAAATGCCTGGATGGCATATGGCCTGCAAGATGTTATCAGTTTGCGAAGAATGCTGGCTGACTCAAAAGCAGACGAAATGCATAAACGAATAGAGTCCCATAAGCTTGATTCTATGGTGGCTTTATGTGAACTGGTGAGTTGCAGAAGGCAGGCTTTATTGCGTTATTTTGGGGATGAGCTAAAAGAAGGCTGTGGCAATTGCGATACCTGTTTAGAACCGGTTGAAACTTGGGATGGCAGTATTGCAGCCCAGCAGGCATTGTCTTGCATCTGGCGAACAGGACAGCGTTTTGGTGTAAATTACTTGATTAATGTTTTACTGGGTAAAGAAGATGAGCGTATAAAAAGTTTTGGTCATGATAAACAATCAACTTTTGGCATTGGAAAAGATCTGGATGAAAAACAGTGGCGATCCGTGTTTAGGCAATTAGTGGCAAAAGGGTATGTAGAAGTGGATTTTGAATTCAATACATATAAGATGGCAGGGAAATGCCGACCTCTTTTACGTGGCGAGGAAACCTTAATGCTGCGTAAAGATATTTCACCGGCAAAAGGAAAGCGTGGCAAGGCAGAGAAAAGAGCGATGGCTCAAGGCAAAGACAGTCTGCTATGGGAAGCTTTACGGGCAAAACGCCGAGAAATTGCTGATGATCAGGATGTACCGCCCTTTGTTATTTTTCATGATGCGACCTTAATGGCAATGATAGAGGAAAAGCCTGCAGACCTAAAGCAAATGAGTTACATTTCTGGGGTGGGGGAGAAGAAACTGGAGCTGTATGGCGATAAGTTTTTAGAGGTGCTGGATGGCTTTTCAAATATGGAGCTACCTGATACTGCAGCAGAGTCACTTGCATTATTTAGGCTGGGCTACACTGTTGAACAGGTGGCGGAGAAACGGGAGTTAAAACCCACAACGGTCTACGGCCATTTATCCCAAGCCCTGGAAGATGGCAAGGTGCTGTTAAATGATGTTATAGACTTGGCTGAGAATGAAATTAAGCAAATCGAAGATGCAATTATTGAGTTGCCGGAAGATCAGAAAAACTCTCTTAAACCATTATTTGAACAGTTTGATGAAACATACAGTTATGGAGTATTGCGCTGTGTAAGGGCAAATCTTCAGCATAAAACTGAATAGGACAAAAGCATGCGGATAATAAACTGACAAAAGCAGAATATTTACAAACTGAGTTGGCCCATGAGATTAAGTATGAATGGGTTTATATCATGACAACATCCCGTGCTATTCATAATTTGTTGACAGGAATCCATGCATTTTGAAAGCTGGATTCCCGACAAGAAAGTTTGGGGTGATAAAGTTTTGTTCCTGACTTAAGCAATGAGGCCAGGGACTATGAAGAAGAATAAGGTGACAGTTCGCATTAATGAACTCGCGCTACCTGATCAACAATATCCTGTACATTGCGAATAGTTGAGAAGTCTAAACGCTGACCATTGAACATATCTATAACCAAATCATTAAGCTCCTGTTTGCTTTGATCTGTCATATGCAGGTCGTTTTCTAAACTGTCTTTAGGTTCAATATCCATTGCATCAATATCAAAGGCATCTGCAATAATATAATAGACGGACATCGCCATCATATTTTTCATTGTATCTATTTCGCTATTTCCCATTTTTCCACACATGTTTAATTTCTCTCCTAATTAATGGTAGGAGTATTGAAACAAATGTATGATTTACAAAAATTTATCTGGTTAACGTTTTTTAGAAGGGGTATTTGAACCGGTTAGCAGTTTGTGTTAATTGTTACGGCTGTGTGTTAACCAGGTCAAAATATAGAGGGCCTGTGCAGTTGCGTGAAATGAACTTTTCTCCGATCTTATAGATATTACCCTGGAACTAAACCCTACGGATTTGTCCCCCCATAGCTTGAAAAGCGCATCAAAATTGCCCCATCCGCCATCCCTTAGCTGATGGTTAAGTATTTGCTGTATCCATATCGGTTTAACTTCATCTTGTGCACCAGTTATCAAAAGCATCATAACCCGCTGGAGATAGACGTCTACCACTCGAATATCCCAAGTCATCTGTTTGACTATATCTTGTTGAAGGTCATTTATGACCGTTTCAATTTCTGCTATATTAATGCACCTGTTTTGATTTAGAAAATTAATTCCCATTAGCTGGTGGGTTATGCACGCAGGTCGATAAAAGTAGTTTGGGTGGAGGCAAAAATCAGATTTATTTTGCTGTGCAATAACAGGGAGTTCTTCTGCTAAATCATTGGCGCAATGAAGGGAATAAATAAAATGTTGGTTGTAATAAGGGAGGTTAGATAACGAATAGCCATCTATAAAGTAGTATTTTCGACCATTAAATAGTGGGCCCCAGATGGCAGATTTTATTTTAGGGTGCTGATTAAAATATGATTTTAATAATTCAGCTAATTCTGGGTCGTGACTGATTTTGTGTGATTCATAAATCATCCACCAGAGCATGGCATTGTTCTCAAGAACAATTTTTTGTTTATTGGTCTTTAGCCAGGCAATTGATTTTTCTAAATGTGTTTTATAGACTTTTACATCAAAGTTATTGGTTTCTTGATTATTATTGTATACAGCTAAAAAAAAGGCTGACAATAATAATGCTAGAGCAAGCGCTGTAAAAAGGCCTATTTTCTTCAACATGTGTATTATGCGGGGCGTTGATTTGTTGGATGCGTACAAGCACTCTACTTTATATTGCTAATCAAGCCAAATTTTTAGTATTAAGAGAATGTGGAAATGTAATTGCTCCTGCATTATCTGAACTCAGCACATCCCTGTGCTTTGAAATTTATAGTTGGTTTGTAGACAGTGATCCAGCCATTTTTGCAGGAAATAATTGAGGCGCCATTTGTAGTTCATTATTTCAACGCTTTGTGCCGGGTTTTTGTAAACAGTTGAAACTTGTGGTCTTGCATGATCTTTTAAAACTTCGGCCAGGTTTGCATCTAAATAAATTCTTATTTTAACTGCTGGTTCCATAAAATCTTTAAGATCCTGATTGAAGTTATGACTCAGCTCAACTGTTATTGTGTGCTTTGTTCGCTCAATTATTGTCAAATGCAAGGCTGGTTTGTCGGTAGTTTCTCCTGTTGCCTGTTTTCTAAAGGAGCATAAGTTAGGAATTAGGCTAAATAGCTTTTGGTAATTGGATTCACAGAGCTTTTCCAGGCATAGTGAAGTATTGACGGGATGAACCAAACTCATAGTTAACTTTCTCGGTAACAGGCATTTGCGCTGGCTGTTTCCCATAGCACAACTTGATCAACATTTAATCCATGCCGCTTTAAATGCTGGTAAATCATTTTACTTAAAACTTCGGCAGTAGGGTGCTCATCAATCGCCATGAAACGCTCATTCTGCTGCTCTAGCATGGGTATGATAGGGTCATCTTTGTGCAGCAGGAAATTATGATCCAGGTATTGGCTGATATAATTTTCAACAAGGTCTTTTATGTCTGAAAAATCACAGACCATGCCTTGTTCATCCAGCTGTTCCTGCTGGATGGATATTGAGGCTTTTACGCTATGGCCATGTAGGTTCTTACATTTACCCTTATGGTTCATTAACCTATGGCCATAACAGAAATAAACCTCTTTTGTTATTGTGTACATACTAAATGATTGTGAAAAATATTTAATCTTCGGATAATTAAATGTGTTATTTAAGGCTTTTGATTGAAGCTGCGATTTCGAAGGAGCCGTCATCTTTAGCTGTACTTCTGACCACTTCGATAAAAGCAGTCATAGGAGGGGTGACTGAATTTTTAGGCAATATATTAACTTCCATTGCCAAGCCAACATCGTATGAACTTTCAGCAAGAAAAGACACTCCTGCGCCGCTAAGTGATGTGCAATGTCCAGTTTTAGTTTCGTCCGAATCAGCTAGTTTGTAGGTCATGTCACAATCGACATCCATTCGAATATAGTCACGTTTTTCATCATACTCTAGCATGTGTTTCTCCTATGGTAATAAATAAATTGTCTCAAAGTAACCTTAGACGATTTTTCTGCAGTCTGCCAGAGTCTTTTGCTAATAATTTATTGGAAGTCGAAGTGTACTATATTATAGATAAATGAGTGAGAGGGTTTTTAAATTTGGAGCAACTATCGAATGTTTTTCAATTAATATATGGCTCTACTGCATAACGGCTTTCAGTCGATAGTGGTGAGGTCGCAGTTTGGTTGCTTGGCGGTTAATATATTCAGAGCAATTATTGGCATGAAACCCATTAATAGCGAAAGGGAGTGTTTCAATCATTTCTGCTAAAACAGGAATCAGAAACTTTTCGCTGTTTCGATTGGGTAGCACAGCTTCATACTGAGTCACTTCACTAAATGCTGAAGCCGTTCTGTTTCACAGAAGATAAAACCTTGCCGGTTGGTGGCATGCAGATATTGATGTTTCAAATGTTTGCAGTGGAAAGAATAATAATGGTTGTATTTTGATTCGAGAGATGGTGTTATAAGTGTGTAACCTCACTGGCGGCTTGATGAGCTTGCAGATCGCCTTCTTTAGAGAATGGAAGGGAATGGGAGTTACACTTTATTTTATCGGCGTAGCGGCTTTTTTCTCCTCGATAGCTGCTTCGTCCAACAATAGGAATAACATGAAAGAAATTACAGTTGACAGCAACCCAAGTGAAGCACGATTAAAAGAAATGGGGGTTGCTTACTGGCCAACATGGGAAAAAGAAGTGTCTGTATTCCCATGGGAATTTGTTACTACAGAAACAGCACTTATTTTAGAAGGTGAATGTGAAATGACCCCCGAAGGTGGCGGCCCTTCAGTTACTTTCAAAGCGGGTGACCTGGTAGTATTTCCATTAGGCTATAAAGGTACTTGGGAGGTAAAAAAAGCACTTAAAAAACGCTATAGACATAGCGGAGGTAAACTCGTCAAATGTATTTTTAACCGTCTGAGCATATTTTCAAATTTCATTAAATCAATTATGAAATAAAGTTTTATTTTATTGAAATCTCGCTCTAGAAAACTGTTAAAACGGGAAAAACAGCTGGGGCTTTGTTTTGCTGCCAGAGCACGGCTGTTTATTAAGGTAAATTCACTTGAAAGATAAAAACATTGTCTATTTAACTCTTTCTTTATTCACACTTATTGCGGGATACGCCTTTCTGAGGTATGCATAAGTACCCAAGTAAAATTAATTTAACCTTTTACTTGTCTTTTTTACCATTTTAGGCCCTGAATAAATAGTTACGTAGCTCGCTATGCGCCTATTTATTCAGGGCCTAAAATGAAAAAAAATCCTGCGTAAAACTATTAAATTAATTTTACCTGGATACTTACCATGCTACTGACAGCTTTCCATTTACTCAAGAGATTATTCTTATTATTTTAGGAACAGTCGCCACAATACTTATTACTGCACTGTTACTAAATAAGCAAACATCAGTTGAAATAGAAAAAGAGCAAAACATACGGTATATTGATCTTAAAACATCTACTTACCAACAATTATTAGACTTAATCGAAGAAATGTCTATATTGGAAAAATTTGCGGACAGGGATATTGTCAGGCTTCAATTTATCACTCACAAGCTGTCAATTATTGCCTCGCCAGAAGTATTGGATGAATATCATTCATTTCTGAATGTTATCAAAGTAATTTCAGAAGATAAAAGCTTTGCTGGCGATATGTATAAAATTCACGAATCATTGAGTAATTTAACAATAAAAATACGCAAGGATATTTTAGGGGAGAACCAATCTGTAAATTATACTGAAACTAGAATAATAGAAATGATTAGGAATAACTCAAGCAACTCTTCCCTTAAACCTAAATAAATCAGTTGAATGCTTAGGTTAATAGAAATGGCTAATCGAGTAAGGGCCGCTCTCCCTTGTCGCCCTGTACATGGCTCTGCACAAAAACAGGGGGGCATAAATCATGAGGCCTGACAACTACTCAGCATAAGTTGTCATTCCAAGTGGAACGAAGAATCTTGCACTAGGATTTTCATCATACGGTGATCAAGATTTCCCCGATGGTCGAGATGGCAATACAATCAATTATTCCAATAACAATATGCGGAGTAGTTACGAAAATGAAAGCTATTCCCTAGCTATCCTGAAAACTTCCAATTATGAGGGGGTATTCGTTTTATGCTAAAAGAGCCCGCCGTTTTTTCCAGTCAAACCAGCGCTGTGGTGATAATTTGTTCATCAGGCGATCAATGGACTGCATAACAATCAAATTGTAAAAACCATGCAGTTTGCCTTGCCATGTCTGGCTGGGACAGCGGAGTGAGATTGCACATGAAGCTTCTTCATATACTAGGTGGTGCCAGTACCCGCTTGGGATAAACAGTGTTTCGCCCGGTTCAAGCACAACTTGATAGCCCTGCAGTTCTTTTAGTCCGGGGTATTGATGAAAATCAGGCTGATGAACATCGACATAGCTTCTGCAGGTGAAAGGGTAGCGGTGCAGGTTTTTACCTTGTTCAAAGGGGAGCAGGGTGATTGTTTTTCTGCCAAAGATGGCGGTATGAAACACATGTGACATATCAATATCAAAGTGCATTTGCGTTACAGATCCTTTGCAGCCGAAAAACATAAAAATAAACTGTTTTGACAGTCCGTCGACCAAATCCGGAAAAACCACATCATCAACTAGCTCGGGAATCTCAGATTTGATGTTATACAGAAACATACGTAAATCTTGAGAGGTGTTTGTGATGGCATTTATAAACTCTCTTAAAGGGATGAATTTTGCCTGGGACATATAGCTGTCACCAGCCTCAACAAAGCCTTCGTCATAGAGTTTTACTTGCCTGTCTCCATACTGCTTGCTAAAAAAACCTGGTGTCCACTTTTTTAATGCAGGCCATGATTTTGCAAGATCCTGAATAATCAGCGGCCGTAGAGGGGTAAAATAGGCATCAGAGAAATCCTTTCGGCTGATAGTTGCAACGGAGTCAACAGTAGAGAAATTTAAACTTGCAGTGCTTTGTTCAGGTTCTGTCATAATATTTAGCTAGCTAGAAATTCACTATAATGATAGAGAATCTCTGGCTGTTCCCAATGAAGAAAATGACCTGCTCCCGGTATCATTATAAATTTACAGTCAGGGATTCGGGTTGAGGCATCTTCAATATCGCTGATGTCAATAATGGCATCAAATTCGCCACTTACTATCAGCGTGGAGGCCGTTATATCTCCCAGCGTAACAAAGTCTTCAATATCAGTGGCCTGCTCAACAAATTTGCAATGTTCATAAAAGCTGAGAAAATCTTCTCGGCTCATGCCTTTAAACTGCAAAATCATTTGCTTTTTGTGTGAATCAGGAATCTGCTGGCCAAATTTCTCTATCATCAGCGGAGCAATTTCATCCGTTTTATCGCCATCAAACAGCCCTTGGCCCTCTCTGATTACTGCAATAACAGCTTTGCTAGGTTTTGCGCCAAAACTGCCAAGTATCATTTTATCTACAAGATCAGGGTAGTGCGCGGCAAATGCTGCTGCGATAATGGTTCCCCAGGAAGCTGCAGCCAGAATAGTTGAGCCATTATTGGGTGTAGTTGCTTCGACGACGTTATGCAGCACTTCAATTTGTTCATCAAAAGAAATGCCCGGTTCACCGGATATAATAGAGGCTCTGCCTTGCCCGGGCAGATCAAATACAACAATTGAATAGTCAGCAATAAAATGGCTAACAAATGAGCGCCATGCAGCCATGGTTTGTTTGGCACCACTAATGCAGACGATGTGTGTTTCTGCTTCACCATAAATACGGTAAGGCACAAGAAATCGCCCTATAGCGAGCTCTCCTTTAACAATTTTCATTAATTAGTAATTGATTTGTATGGGTTCTGGGCTAGTCTTGATTGCTTGGACACCGCTAATGCAAGAGATAAAGTTATTTTGTCATAGTGATATTGGCTTATTATAAAGAAAGTTTACAAAGCTCGCTATGTTTACTCACCTTAAATATTGCTTCTGTAAATAGGGGGCATAATGTTTAGAAAAATACATTAAATATTTAAATGATATTAAATGCAGACGGTATAATATTAGTATTCTATTATTTAAAGGAAAAAACATGGCTTCTCATCATCATCTCGGTTTTACTTATTTATCTCAAGAAGATTTATTAGATGCTGGCTGCTTTGATTTACGGATGGCAATAGAGGTATCTGAAAAAGCGATGCTTGCGTTTGAAGATCATCGTATTATGTTTCCTGAAAAAATCGTACAAATTTTTGATCAGGTTACTCAGGATCGCATCAACTGTCTGCCGGCGACATTGATGGATGAAAAAATATGCGGTGCTAAGTGGGTTTCTGTTTTTCCTCATAATCCAAAGAAGTACGATGTACAGAATTTATCAGCTATTTTTATTCTGTCAGAGATTGAAAAAGGGTTTCCTGTTGCAGTAATGGATGGCACTTTGGCATCAAATATGCGAGTTGCGGCCATGGGCGGCATAGCAGCCAAACATTTAGCCAGGAAAGACAGTAAAAGTATTGGTTTTATTGGTGCTGGTGAGCAGGCAAAAATGCATTTGCTGGCGATGAAAGTGGTTCGTCCTAGCTTAAAAGAATGTCGGGTTGCGGCCAAAACAGCAATAGAAGAAGAGCAGTTTATTAATGAATTGTCACCCATATTGCCAGATATGACGTTTATCGGTGCCAATACAGTGGCGCGTGATGCCATGCTGGATGCTGATATTTTGGTTACGGCGACTAGCGCTCAAGGCCCGCTGTTAAAAGCAGAATGGATGAAGCCTGGTGCTTTTTACAGCCATATTGGCGGCTGGGAAGATGAATATGCAGTTGCCCAGCAGTGTGACAAAATTATCTGTGATGATTGGGAGACAGTGACTCACCGTACCCAGACTTTAAGCCGTATGTATAAGGAGGGACTGCTGTCTCACGGTGATATCCACGCAGATTTGCATGAACTGGTGTCGAAACATAAACCAGGCCGTGAATCTGATGATGAGCGCATTTATTTTAATGCGGTAGGTTTGTCCTATGTTGATATTGCACTTGCTCAGGCAATGTTTAAACGGGCTCAGTCATCCCATATCGGTGAAAAGCTAACTTTGCAGGAAACTATGGTTTTTGAACATCATAATATAATCAGTAAAATTAGGTTGTAAAGCATGTTTAAACAGCTTGATGTAGACCAAATAGACAGTGTCCAGATTATATTGGATGGTCAGCCTTTGCAGGTTTCCAAAGGCATTACTGTTGCCGCTGCGGTATTAAGCAATAACTATCGGTACACCCGAACCAGCCCGGTTTCTAACAGTAAGCGGGCACCGTTTTGTATGATGGGGGTCTGTTATGATTGCCTGATGGTTATTGATGGCAAAGCTAATCAGCGAGCCTGTGCGACTTATGTGCAAAACGGAATGCAGATTGATAGACAGCAGAGCGTTGGCCCTGAATTGGGAGCAAATCAATGAAGAATCATTATCAATTGCTTGTTATTGGCGGTGGGCCGGCAGGACTTGCAGCTGCGACTGTTGCATCAGCGGAAGGCATTTCCTGTGCCGTATTAGATGAGCAGGCCACGCCAGGCGGGCAAATTTATCGGGCAATAGAATCCATACCTGAACAGCGGGGAAAACAGTTAGGTTCTGAATATTTGCGGGGCAAAACAATAGCGTCTGAGTTTAGGGCAAGCGATGCAGAATTTTATGCTGAAACAAAAGTATGGTCGCTAAATAGCGAGCGCGAAGTCGGAGTGATACGCAGCAATGAAGCGGACATTATCAGTGCAGATCAGATTATCGTTGCCAGTGGTGCAATGGAAAGGCCCATTCCGTTTCCAGGCTGGACATTGCCTGGTGTAATGCAGGCAGGGGCAGGGCAGATCCTGTTCAAATCTGCGGGCATTGTTCCTGACAATGGTGTGGTTCTTGCGGGATCCGGCCCTCTCTTGCTATTGCTTGCCTGGCAATATTTGCATGCTGGCGTGGAAGTTAAAGCACTGCTAGATGTAACACCGCTGAGCAATCATATAACTGCACTGCCTAAATTTCCTAGAGCATTGCTTGCACACCAATATCTGATTAAAGGCATAGGCTATCAAATAGAATTAAAACGTGCGGGCATTCCCATGCTGTTTGGTGTTAGTGATTTGCGTGCAGAAGGTGAAGAACTATGTCAGCGCGTTTGCTTTAAGCATTCAGGCAAACAGAAAACTATTGAATCAGAACTGTTGCTGACACATTTTGGCGTTATTCCACATATTTGGCTGACACAATCAGCGGGTTGCAAGCATCAATGGGATGAAAGTCAGCAATGCTGGAGACCAGAACATGATGAATGGGGAAATACAGATTTACCAGGTATATTGGTAGCAGGTGATGGCGCGGGCATTAATGGCGCACGTTCTGCTGAACATGCTGGCAGATTGGCTGGACTTGAAGCTCTTTTTGCGCTTGGGGCCATAAGCAGGGAAGAGCGCGACAGAAAAGCCGTTAAAGACCGTAAATGGGTACGAGATGAGCGTCATATTCGTCCCTTTTTGGAAAAGTATTATCAAATTCCTAAAGATATGCTGGCAACTTCTGACGACAAGACTATTGTCTGCCGCTGCGAGGAGATAACGGCTGGAGAGGTCAGGCAAGCTGTCAGAGAAGGGCATGATAATACAAACCAAGTTAAATTCTTTACCCGCTGTGGCATGGGGCCGTGTCAAGGGCGGCAATGCAGCAATGCGGTAGCCCATATAGTTGCTGATGAAGGCGGAATGCCGGTAGAGAAAATGGGCCATTATCGCGGCCGCCCCCCTGTCACGCCTTTAACATTGGAGCAGTTGGCCGGCCTGAATAAGGAGGATGTGCTATGAATTCTGATGCATTGATTGTTGGCGGGGGCCTGATGGGTTCATCCATTGCGCTGCAACTGGCAATGCGGGGATGTAAGTGTACTGTTGTTGAAAAGGCCAGTCCTGGCCGTCATTCCTCAGGTGTTAGCGCAGGCGGTTTGAGACTGCTGAACCGTGACCCGGCTGAAATTCCATTATCTGTGGAAGCATCGAAGATGTGGCGGGACATTGCATCGTTAGTTGATTCTGACTGTGATGCCCGTTTCCCTGGCCAGATTCGCGTTGCAGAAAATAAAGCTGATATGGAAAAGCTGGAAAAGCGAGCCGCATTGGTGCGCTCGTTAGGGTATGGGCACGAAGAAATCATTGACAGGAAAGAGCTGTATCAGCTGGTTCCTGCACTTGCACCACATTGTGTGGGGGCGTTAATCAACCGTACGGATGGCTATGCTCGCCCCTATCATGCGCTAACAGCTTTTCGCCGTAAAGCTGAATCACTAGGTGTCGAGTATCACTCATCAACTGAGGTTTTTAATTTTGAAAAACAAGGAAATGACTGGCAGGTCAGGACCTCAAAAAGGACGTTTAGCAGTTCTGTTTTGGTGAACTGTGCAGGTGCCTGGGCAAATAAATTATCGACCCTGTTAAATGAGCCTGTTCCTTTGACAGCGAAGGCCTTGGCGCTAATGGTTACAGAGCGTCTGCCTCATTTTGTAGATCCTGTAATGGGGGCTGCAAGCCGAAAACTGTCTTTTAAGCAGATGCAAAATGGCACTTTGATTATTGGCGGTGCATTGCAGGCAAAGCTGGATTTTGAACGGGAAAAGACCGAATTGGACTGGACTCAATTGGCTAAAAGTGCAGAAACGGTAGTCAGTTTTTTTCCTCAGTTAAAGGATGTTCGGGTTGTAAGGGCTTGGGCGGGCATTGAGTCGTTTATGCCTGATAATATACCTGTGATTAGCCAATCTCAAACGGATAGCAATGCCTATCATGCTTTTGGTTTTTCTGCACATGGCTTTCAATTGTCTCCTGTGATAGGAAAAGTTATGTCGCAGCTGATACTAGATGGCTGTTCTGAAATACCTTTAGACGCTTTTCATATTAACCGTTTTAATCAATAAGGAAAATATCATGACAATTACCCGAATTGGAACTGAACGTCGCCGAATGAGTAAAATCGTTATTCATAATGACACTATTTATTTATGTGGTCAGGTTGCCAAAGACTCTGACGCAGACATTAAAGAGCAGACAGTTACAATGCTTGATAAAGTCGATGAGCTTTTGATACAGGCAGGCAGTGACCGCGAGCATATATTATCAGCCACCATTTATGTCAAAGACATGAAACACTTTGCTGACATGAATGCGGTGTGGGATGCCTGGGTTGTTGAAGGCCGTTCGCCTGCAAGGGCATGTGTTGAAGCCAGTCTTGCCCGCGCCGAATTGCTGGTTGAGATTTCTGTGGTTGCAGCCGTTAAAAGATAGCCTTAAAAGCTAAGAAATTAGTGGGTGACAGCCAGGAGGCAGCTGCAAAAATAATTGCTTGCAACGAGTATTTTGCAGTGATGTCGCTAAAAGAAAGGTTTATAAATAGCGGGATGATTTCTTGCTGCTTCAGCTGTTTGTTTTTTGTGTGAAATATGTGCTGATGGAAAAGGGTGTTGTGTCTGAAAACAAAAAAACTATGTTATTTAACCTTGTACCATGTCAAATGACATGTTTCTGCTCAATTGGAAAATAATTTTTTACTTTGTGCAATGACTTCTGATGATACTGCCGTTGCTTTTATGGATGAGAATGATGCTGGCTGTTGTTTTAAAGCAGTAAAAAAATTGTTTTTTTGTAAAAAGCTAGGCTAGTAAAATGGTATAAATATTGCTTGATTGTTGTTTATCTCAGTTGTTTTGGTTTCATCAAGATAATTGAAATATGCTGTAGTTTGAAGCTGTATCCTTTATTAAAGAAAAAGCCGAGAATTCAGTTAAAACGCAGAAGCATAATAAGGTAAATATTGTTTGCTTTCTGTGATCTGTATTGCAAAACAGCAATTATTGAAAATTATTTATGGAGTGAAGTATGAAAAAAACAAATTTAGCTAAAGCGGTTGCTATTGCGGCAACGGGTGCAGTGCTTTCTTTAGGTGTATCTTCTGTAGCATCGGCGAAAGTGATGTATAACACAGCTCATTTTCCTGAGGGTATGACAGATGGCTGGACTTTGTCGGGCGGAAAGTCAAAAATAGGTACGCCGGTACCTTGGAAAGGCACTGAAGGCGGAGTTCGCCCTTTCGGTTTCGTAGGCACACAGGCTTTAAGCTGGGCTGCGGCGATCCATGATTCAGGCTCGGTGTTAAAGGTTTCTCAGGCGGATTCAGTCGCTAATTATGGCTTTGAAGCTGAGCTTGATACCGCAAATGGTGCATGGGGTGCTTGGCCAATTGAAGAAGGAGGGACTAGCTTACAAGGCTGGGGGCATAATGTTGATTTTGGCCTTATCAAATCAGATATTGATACTAATATTAGAATTGATTTAGCTAAAGTAGACCCAATGGGAGCTGGCGACAACTTTGGCATAACAGTCTTTACCGGTATGGATGATGGGACTAACTATGACGCAGGGAATCGAGATAAGCCCGGGTTTAGCCACCACGCACCATGGAACAGTGGCTATATATCTGGAGTTTTGGAGGTTGGTGCAAAGGTAGATGACCCATTTGGCACTCATGGTGTTAAATATTTAACCCATGGTGATCAAAGCACAGTGACTTTTCATGCCGTGGCTGGACAGGTATATTCTGTTTACTTAGGGGGCAATGAGGTTAATGGTGAGCATTTTGGTAAAAGTTATGGTTATGAGGCAACTATCAGTGCAGTTCCTGTCCCGGCGGCAGCCTGGCTGTTTGGCAGTGGTTTAATAGGGCTGGTTTCTTTAGGCCGTAGAAAGCAGGAAGTGGTTTAAAGAAAAAGCCAAGGTTAATTTGTAGCAAGTTGAACTGTTTTTAAGGGAATGGCAGTGCACCAAGGAGGGTGCTTATAGCTACTGCATATTAATGATTTTTCTTGTTCCCATGCTCTGTGGGAACACACGCGACCATATATTTTAACCTGTCATAATCAAGTCAAACCCTAGAGAAATCAGTTGCTCGCGAATTATGTTGCAAGCTATTGACTCTGCAAGGGTTACAAAAACACTCACCAATCTAAGGGCGGTTAGTGTTTTCAGAAAGCCCTGTGAAGCCAGTAGCTTGCATTATAAAGCCGAAAAGTGAACGTGCGGAGTATATAGAGGCACGTGTTTAGCTATTAAATTTTCTAATGCCAGGAATCGCCATTAATGCGGATCCAAATAGCCAGAATGCGGCAGGTACAGGCACAGGAGCAACTGCTTCCAGATTGCCAGTCATAGAGGTTTCAACAAGGAGTATATTAAATTCGCCCGGGTTAAGGCTGAAGCTGAATGAGCCGTTGCCAGATGCCGTTTTATTGCTGCTTTCTGCCGTTGATGCATGAGCAAGGTCTGAGTAATCCAAAACATAGCTATAATCGGACAAGGCAATACTGATCTCTGAATCGGCATTTTGCCCTGTAGCATTGCTTTCTATGGTGTAGCTATAATCGAAAGTAATATCATAAACATCCAAAGCATCGCTAGATTTATTGGCAAAGGTTTGGATATACTCACCTAAATATTCGGATGCCGCTGAGCCATTGAGTATACTGTCCCCAGCTTGATAAGTCTGAGAATAGCTTGCGCCATAGCTGCTGAAATCCTCAAGCGTGCTTAACTGCGTACTGGACGCGCTGGCAAATTCCGGTAAAAAATCTAAAGTGGATGTAAAAATCTCCGTGCCATCATCTATTGCGTCGCCAATGGCTAAGTGTGCCAAAGAGTTGCTATTGCTGTTGGCATTAACTGCCGATATAGTAAAAGAGTATGTGGCAGTATTGCTGTATGTGCTGATTGCATGAGCTGACTGTATGCTTATGGCGGATAAAGCTATCAGAGATGAAGTGAGTATTTTGTTTTTTTTTGTTAAAAAAATCATACGTTTTGCCTAAATAAAATAATTGCTATGCACTTTCTAAGTTAATGCATTAGAAGATGGAGCTACTTGAGGTATTAGCATTCAAGTAGCTCGCCATTTAAAAATTAAGGTGCCAGATTAGCCTCAAAAGGAAGCAGTGCTGTGGCAGTGCCATTTGCACCAACAGCCGGAATGGTTATAAACTCCTCTTTGGATAAAGCGGGGCTTAAAGGATTGCCTGTCTTAACAAAAGCATCATCGCCTTGGTGGCCATTTGGAATGGTAAGCTCTGGATGGTCAAAAGGAGCCTGCTCGTATCTGACTCTATCATCCGTTAGCGTTTTCAAAAAAGCCACAAGATCTGCACGCCTCTGTGAGTCGGTTTGTAACCCTGATAATGGGGCTATAAAATTATGCATATTGTTGTTAACAATATTTCCGCCACGAGTGTAAAATTCAACAACCTGTTCTAAAGTGGCCATGCTGCCGTTATGCATATAGGGGCCTGTTAGCTCAATGTTTCTAAGCGTTGGCACTTTAAATGCGGCTTGTTCTGCAATAATTAGCTTTCTATCTGCAGGGTTGTTGAAGGCCGTAATAGCAGCTTCAACTGTTGGGATGAAAGTCATTTTATCATCTCGGCAGTTTTGACTGCGTGCTGAAACTTCGGCTAAGCCTTCTCTGCTGCCATCGGCCTCTCTATCAGCGGATAGGGTAAACATGCCATGTAGGTTGAACTCAATGCCCAAGTCCTTGGCAAGAGGAGCTATAAATTGGCAGCTGCGTACCTGTTTAACAGCCTGATCTTTTATATTTTGATAATTTCCTATCAAGTATTGTACATACTGGCTACTGAAGGATAATGGCTTGCCAAAATCATCAAGGCCTCCAAGACCCGGGTCAGAGTTTGGATCGCCTACGCCGGTGTTAAAATAGCCAAAGTCATGTAGTTTGGATGGTGCAGGCATCCGGCTAATATCACGAGTAACAACATTAGGAAACTGGGTAATCCCTGCATCTGAAGCTGAAAAACCACCTGCTCCCATTGCATGGGGGCCAAATTCTCTTAGGCTGTGTGAAGGTCCATAAAAAGCATTAGGTGTGGGAGTTACCAATGCGGAATTGGCCACTACAGCCGCCGCTGTTAAGCTAGGGCCAGCATGACAAATATTACAATGGAGTGAGGTAAACGTTTCCATCCCTCTAACCTCTGATTCAGTCAGTCCTGTCGGTTTATAGGAGAAGGGGTTTCTGGCTACTGTATCAATTGGTGCCTGGTCAGAAACTAGGGTTGTTTCATATAGCTGTATTGCCAAAGCCATAAACATGGGGAAATTAGCTTCCATTTGATTATAGGCAGTACCGCCTATTGCCGGTGCGCCAAACTGGCCACGTCTTCTGTATGACCAATATTTACGGGCAAATGATTTGCGGATCATGGTTTTATAGGTGGTTTTTAATCCTGCCTGCAATTCACCAGCCGAATTTAGTGGTTTATTTAGATTTAACGGGCCAAAAACACTGTCGTTGGTATGCACTTTTTGATGCTGCAGTGGCTGGCGCAATAAAACTTTTCTGCCTATATCGGCAATGCTGCGATTGCTGCAGGTCATTTCAAGCTGGCTCAAAGCCGTTGCAACAACCTGGGATGCCAATGAAGAGTTTTCTAAACGAAGGCGCTGTTTTTTAACGGTGCGCCTATTAACCTGCACCCAAACCCCGGCATCAGGGTCACGGTCTCCCCAGTTATTGACGCCATTGAATATATTGTTTGCACGGCCATCCCAGAAATTTCTATGATTAAAAACAGCATTGATAACTGTGGGTGCGTTTCTGGGTCCCGTTTGCCGTGTCCCCGTACCATTTACATTAAACATAGGGGAAGCGCTTCGAATGCAATCATCATTCATGCCGCTGAATCTTGATGATCCTGTAAACACGCCGCTAAATGAGCCGGAAGAAGTAATGGCATCATCTGTAACGGAAATCATTTCGCTAGAATTGTCCAGAGGGTCTGCAAACTGAAGCAGAGGAAAGTCAGATGCTGTAAGAGTATGGTTTGGGCCTCCCATGCCTGATGCTAAGGTATCAAATGTCTGTCCGCTTGGGTGGGGGCTAAGTGTGCCTGGGCTGATTTGGTTTTTTACCCGGTTGTCTGCACCTGCATGAAAATGGCAGGAGGCGCAGGCCATGCCATCACTGCCTATATTGACATCCCAGAATAGGGCTTTACCCAAAGCGATCGCCATGTCTTTATTGACGACGATAGGGTCTGCACCGTCGACTAAGCCAGGAACGGGGGGTATGGGGGCGCCAATAAGAGGTACTGGGAAGGGCCCGTGTGCAGGTGCTGCTTGCGAAAGCATAAAACAGCAGACTGCAAAAATAGTTTTTGAAAATTTCATTTTTCACCTTTATTTTAAGAAAACTGTCAGTTTTTATCAGTGCAAAAAATGACAATGCGAATAGGTATAAGCGCCTCGGTAAAATAGATTTAGCAGGAGGGGCTTAATTAAGTAGCAGCCTGGCTGTCTAACTATAGAGGTGTTCTATCGTTAGATCCTTGGTTTTCCGGCCTCGTTTTGCAACGAGTGTGGCGATAAATAGCACATTAAAAGTAAGCAATTTTTAAGCCAGATAAAAAACTGATGTTAAAACAAGGGGTTGTTTTTTAGATAGGTTGAGAGATGGGGGTAATGGGGTGAAAGTGTGTGATATGACTTATTTTTTACATTTGGTATGGAAAACTCGTGGCTATAGCTTTATTGTTCAAATAATGGTGGAGTTGAACTCTGTGGGGGATGGATATAACGAGTAGCAGGAATTGTTTTCAAATAAATCAGCACGGATTTTTCGCAAAACCGGGAAGCGAAAAACCCTCATCCATCTGGTGAATAGTGAAAACTGAGTTAAACAGTTTATTTAGCAAGTTACAGTCAAACTAAGCGTTCAACTGATTTATTTAAGGTCAACGGAGTTCTTGGTAGTATATTATGCTACTATCTAGATTTTGAGGAAAATTTATGGCAATGGTAAAAAAAAGCATTACTGTTACAGAGCGGCAAGATGCTTGGATTAAGGCACAAATTGTAACAGGTGATTATGGAAATGAAAGTGAACTTTTGCGTGATTTGATTCGTAGAAAACAAGCCCAAAATACTGATATTGAAGTCATTCGTGCTGCACTTATTAAGGCTGAAGGTGGTGGTATGGGGGGGCGAACTCCTGAGCAAATTAAGCAGGCTGTAAAAAAACGACTAAAAATTAATGGCAGCCTTTAAGCTGAGCGAAGAAGCTGAAGGGGATTTAGAGCGTATTTACGAATATGGGGTTATTTATTTTGGGCTGGACCAGGCGGACCGCTATTACGACGGATTGGTAGAGCATTTTTACAAACTTGCTGAAATTCCGTACCTTTGGCAAGCTGTTGATTCTATACGGTCTGGGTATCGTCGAAGTGTATATGGCAATGATTCCGTTTATTACCGAATCAATGGTGGGGCTGTTGAAATTATGAGAGTTTTAGGGTCGCAAGATGCGAAAAATAGTTTAGAGTAAAAAAGTTTTTCAATAGGCTGAGTTTGGTGAAATTTCTATCTTTAGTCTGTGTAACTCGGTCTATTTCTTTTTAATTAGGTGCGCCATAACCAAAAGCATCAATAAAAGGCTGCAGTTTAGAAATAACCGGCTTAAATTCATTTTCATATCGTTTCCAGCGAGCAACTGAACTGGAATACAGTGGCTGTGAAACCTGACTGAAACTTGGGCTGGCAATAAATTTTTTGGCCGCATGCTTATGAAAATCAGTTGCAGAGTCTACCCATTGCAAATCAACAAAGCTGAAAAGTTTACGGAAAGTGGCTTCAAAATCGGTAATGCTGTCTTCGTACCGAAATTCAATAGTGTCAAGGCTCATAAGCTCCCTAATATATAGCCACCAAGCCATGGTTTTGCAGTATAGATCGATAGTGTTTTCCCAGTTTAAAAGGTGTATGGTGGTGGGGGTCGGCTGCATTATTTGCATAAAACAGCTTAAACACACATCACGAGGATCTCTGGCAACAAAAATAATCTTAGCCTCCGGAAATACGCAATTGATCAATCCAATATCAAAGGTGTTCATAGTGGTTTTATCAATAAATAATTTGCCTGACATCTGTTGGCCATAGCGATTTTTTGCCCGCTCCCAGTAAAAATTGCGTAAATGTTCAATGATGCTTAGATTAGCATTTGTTAGCTGTTCAGCCGTGCTTCCCTTGCCGTGAAAAATCTTGTTCAGCTCATTTCGCATGGCAACGACCAAATCAGTCTCATCAGATATAAATACTTCAGGGTGGGTGTCTAAAACCTCTTGGACCAGTGTTGTGCCTGAGCGTAAAAAACCAATTAAAAAAACGGGCGCTGGCTGTTGAAGGTGCTGAAATTGTGTTTTGCCCCAGCAATTCAATATTTTTTTCTCGAAGCCAGAGGTGTACGCTTTCAGCATGTTGGGTACAGAGGTTTTATCCTGTTTTTTAACGTCAGGCAGCAATGCTGAAAGTTCTGCGGATTGGTGTAGGTGGGGGAAAACTTGATGATACTGTCCAGTCTTATCAAATATATTTGCCAGTTCCTTATGCACCCGAAACTGCTCTTCATTGCTGGCTGGTTTTTTCAGCACAGATTGCAAACGCATAATGGCTGCATCATACAGACCCATACGGGCTTCTAATGTGGCTTGTTGAATATTTAAAATAGTATTGTCAGGGGCTTTTTTTAGCGCTTGTCGGCTAGCTGTCAAGGCGAGTTCATTTTTATTAAGGCGAGAATAAGTATGGGCTAACATTTGGAAACCGCAAGCATTTTTTTTATTGATTTGTACAGCCTGTTTAACCAGTTCCAGTGAGTTTGGATAATCATTCCAAAATTGCAGCTGCTCAGCCATCAGTAAAAGCTGACCTGTGTTTTTGCTTTTACGCGCTTTTTTTACTAATTGCCTGCCTGCTTTTTGTAAGTAATTAAGTCCCTGATTCTGCTGGTTTGCCCAGCATAATGCCTGTCCCAGGCAGGCTAATGCCTGGGCATCAAGAGGGGCTGCCTGCACAGCTTTTTCAAACCACTGGATGGCTTCCGTCGTATTGCGGGAATTAATAGCCGCTTGGCCGAGCTGTAAAAAATTATTCATATGGAAGAGCAGGTTAAAGATTAAAGGAAAACAGGGGCATAAACTTACCACAGATTAAAGTTGAAATGACGAAGCCATCCTAGTCCCCCATTTTCTATGCTAATGGGAGTAAAGTTAAGAAATTTATAGAGCTAATTCACCTTGGAGGTGGGGCTTTAGCCCCGTCTTTGGAGGGACTAAAGTCCCATCTCCGATTGTTTTGTGCTTAACTTAACAGCCAAGAAGGAAAAGTGTTGCTGTCAGTTCATCCTTGATCAGAAAATAGGTTGTTTGAGTTTCTATCTCTCCAGTAAACTAATGATTAATGCTATCAAAACAGGAAATAAAATGTCATTAAATTTATTCCATTTCCCCTTTAATGCAATGGGCTCGCCCTGTGAGCTAAAATTTTATGCCAAAAGCCAGCAGAGTGCAAAACAAGTCTCAGATAAAGTGATAGCCGATGTTAAAAGAATAGAGCAGCGCTATTCACGATACCAGCAGGATAGCACGCTGTCAGCTATTAACCGGGTCGCTGAAAAGGGCGGAAGCGTTGAGGTAGATGAAGAAACTATGGCGCTGCTTAATTATGCCAATACCTGTTATCAGCAGAGTGCAGGACTGTTTGATATCAGTTCGGGCATTCTTAGAAATGCATGGGACTTTAAATCGCAAACCATACCTAAAAAGGCTGAGATAAAGCGGCTATTAAAGTCTATAGGCTGGAAAAAAATTAAGCTGACAGAGAACAGTATCAGCTTTTCAGTATCAGGTATGCAGCTGGATTTTGGCGGCATAGGTAAAGAATATGCCGTAGACCGGGCTGCAGGGATATGCTGGCAGCATGGAGTTCAGCATGGATTGGTTAATCTGGGCGGAGATATTAAAATTATTGGGCCGCATGTTGATGGCAAGCCCTGGATAGTAGGAATAAGTCACCCCCGCAAGCCAAATCAGCTGCTAACTAGCCTAAGCCTCTATTCAGGCGGCGTAGCCAGCAGCGGTGACTATCAGCGCTGTATTGAAATAAATGGCAAGCGCTATAGCCATGTATTAAACCCAAAAACAGGCTGGCCGGTACGTGGGCTATCTGCCGTAACGGTTGTAGCTGAGCAATGTGTTATTGCGGGCAGTGCCTGCACCATCGCAATGCTAATGGAAGGGCGGGGCAAGCGCTGGCTGGATAAGCTGGGCGTTCAGCATATCTGGGTTGATCTGCAGGGTAGGGTCGGAGGACACAATTAATTAAACTATGTTATTTACCGTTATTTTGGTTGGAAATACGTTATATGGCATGTTTTTTCAGGCAAATAATAGTTATAACGCCGGAGAAAAAAGAACTGACTGGAAAAAATAATCTTAATGGCTTAGGTAATGCTGGTGATGCTATTAGCTTGCAAAGCAAAGCCACTTTTCTAAAAGAGTTGTTGGCTTATATATTGCTCAGTAATTTAATTCGATAGCACAAATACATTTAATAAAGTGCGAAATGATTGGCAAAATGCAACGGCTCAGCGCGCTTTTATAAAACCAGCTGAGCCGTTGCGGCAAAATTTGCAATAATTTTTTTAATTTAGATACAGGGATATTTTAATATGAAAATAAAATTACTGGCTTCAATAGCATTACTAGGGCTGTCTGTGGGTTCTGCACAGGCAGTTACATTGAATTTTTCTGATACGCATACTGCTAACGGTGAAGTGGATCATTTTAAATTTAATGTAAATAATACGGGTAGCGTTTCGCTTTGGACGGATACTTTGCAAGATGGTTTTAAATCAACTGGTGCTTTGTTTAAGTTGAATTCGGCTTCAGAAAAATATGATTTTTTTACTGATGTCGGGGCTGGGCCTCAGGTTATAGATATGGTTCTTGATTACAATACGACTGGGTTTAATGACTTTGGTGTAAAAATTAAGAATGGGTATGTTCCAGAGGATCCAAATGCTTTAGGGGAATCAGATGCAGGGCGTATTTTAGATTTAGATCCAGGGAGTTATCTATTAGCGATTACAGGTTTTGCTTATGTTCCTGAAGCGGCTATTAATGGCGTAGGTACTTTAGATGAAGGCTGGCTTGATACAAATGTCCGCTTTAGAGGAGCTGCAAATCCGGAGGATCAGTGGAGTACTTGGCGCTTTAATACAGGTGGAGCTCCAAGTCCTTATAAGGTATTTATAGCGGGTGATGTTTCTTTGCCTGCAGTATCGGCTGTGCCAGTTCCTGCCGCTGTCTGGCTGTTTGCCTCGGCAGTCATAGGTTTGGGCGCAACTAGCCGTGGCAGAAAGTACGGTTAGTTTTGTTTATCTGTAATGTTAATTTCTAGCTTTGCCTGGAGAATGGCGGATGAAAGCTAAAGCAAATATTTTTTTCTTTTGCTTTATGTTTTTGTCGGTCGTCAGTCATGCCGAAGATAACGCAGGCACCCAACAAGATGCTGTGACTACAGTTAAGTATGCCTCCTTGTTGGGTGGAACGCTACAGTTGCAGGTTGCTTATGCGCCATTAAGAAAAGTGCTGGATGAACTAGGCAGGGTCACTAAAATTGGTATTCATTATTCGGTTTTGGCAGATGAACGGGTCACTGCAACATGTGTAGGCGACAGTTTAAAGAAAGTGCTGAAATGCCTATTGGGTGATTCACAGAATATGGTTTTTCAATATGCTCAGGATACTGAAAAGACTGCGGGAGTAGGGCGCCCCGTAGATGTTTGGATTCTGGGCAGTTCATTGACAGAACGTGTCGCGTTGAGAAATAGCGATTCTTGTGAAAAAATGCAGGGAGAACCCTTGGTCATTAATAAGGCGCTGGATGTACGGCAGGCGGATGAAATATTATTGGCTAAATTGATAGCCAGTAAGAGTCCTAAGCAAAGAGCAAATGCAATTGCTGACCTGGCAACAAAAACGGCGATAGATAATACGGAGGTTGATGAGGTGTTGCTTAATGCGATGGGTGATAAAGCGGTTATCGTTAAGGAGCAGGCTTTATTTGGCTGGGTCTATCGTAAAGGAGATGATGCAACAGCAGAGTTACAGCATGCCTTGCAGGATCCTGAAATGTCAGTTCGGCTGAAAGTGGTGGACTTGACCCAGAATAGAGCGTTATTAACTCAGGCGACAGCGGATAGCAATAAACTGGTACGCCAATTAGCGCAAATGAAGCTGGACGATCTGGATGTGCAAGTTAAGAAAAGTAATTGAGGGGAGAGGAATTAAAGCTATCTTTACCTCACGTGATGTTATGCCCAGAAGATGGGCAGAAAGTTTCCAGAGAATGCAGTGATCTGCGATGTTCCGCTAGCGAGCGCGACAGATAAGCATTGTTGGAGTCTAATGATTTCGCCTTGGCGAATCATTTTTTGGGGTACGAAGCTCCAGGAACTACCATAAGGTGCAAGGTAACGCGCCAACTTTATATGTTTTTAAATGATTTAGTTAATACATAAGGATTATTATGAACAACACAACACAACACTGACGGCGTTGGTTCTCTCTTTGTTCTTGCTTGGGTTTGCAGCACCGGCTTCGGCACACATACAGCTGAGGTTTAAAACATTATTTCCTAGCTCAGGATCAGGGGCCACCGAGGTGTGGAAAATTAACTGTTCAAATACAGCATCAGGCACTGCTAATCAGCTGTCAGTACAAATAAAAGATCATATAAGGGATACTAATAAGCTTTCTGTAGTTGTATATAAAGACGATAAAGCGGCATCTACGACCGATATCGTGGGAGAGGATGGCGATTATAGTCCTAAAGCTACTGTTGCGGCTGGAGATGGTGTATATACTCTTATGGTTCATCATACCCGAGTGGGGTTTGGTGTCTATTCTCTTTCGTATCAATGCGAAGATGCCGAGGGGAATTATTTATCAGGATCAACATCTGTACCTAGCACACCTGTTCAAGATCAGTAGTTAAAAGCAGTAAAATCACACATCTATTTTTATAGATGCGTATTTGCTAAGTAATTGACGACTGTTTAGAGTAATAATTTAATAGTCGCTGATATTTGGATAAGGTTCTGCTATTTAAGGAGATAAAAGGGCAATAACTAAAGGATATTGAAGAAAGGAGTCTTCAGCATAAAAGGAATTTATTTTGCAGTTACTCAGCGTGTTTGTCATTCCGACAGCAGGGCTCTCTTAATCGCATAAGATTTCTCCCGCTGGTTGAAATGTCAGAAAATCAATTGCTTTTATAAAGCAGGCTGAGTAGCTACTTTATTTTTAAACTTTTAATTAATATAGAAATACAATGAAAATCAAAACAGCAATAGCTTTAGCTATCTCTTTATTCTCAGTCGGGCTTGCTACATCAGTATCAGCTCATGATTTACGCTTCAAAACATTGATGCCTGCAAATGGTGTAGGTGCCACTGATGTCTGGGAGGTTGGCTGCCAAAATAGTCAACGGCTGGTAGCTCAAGTAAAAGATCATGATCTGGACACTAATAAAGTTGTGCTTATACTTTATAAAGATGGCAAGGCGGTTACTTCTACCGATTTGGTTGGAGAGGATAGTGACTACAGTCCGCTAGTCTCCTTAAGTGCTGGCAGTGGGACTTATAGCATGATGGTTGGCCATAATAAGCCAGGGTTTAAACTTTATTCAATAACCTATCACTGTGAAAATGCAAGTGGCAGCCATACTCCAACTACTGTACCTTCAACGCCAGTTCAAGATCAATAGTTTTAATCACTTAAGGTTGCACGCCTATTTAAAATAGGCGTGTTTTTTTTGCCTTAGCAATAATTGTCTTGCTTTCTCCTTCAATTAATCCGCGTTCTACATCATCACCTTTGCCAATGGAAAAAATATATCGTTTTACTGATAGGCCATTAAAGTTTTGTATTTTATTTGTGCTGCTTATAGTGTTCTCTGAATTTACAGTAAAAAATGCACTGGCATTAGAGGTGGGAGATAAAGCCCCCTTATGTTTAATACAGAAAATGGATGACTCCCAGGCTGCGATTAATTTATCTCAATTTAAGGAGCAGGTGCTGTATATGGATTTTTGGGCGTCTTGGTGCGCTCCTTGCGCTAAATCATTTCCCTTTATGAATAAGATGGACGGCAGCTTAAAATCAGCGGGATTAAAGATTATTGCGGTTAATCTGGATGAAAACATAAAAGACGCTCGGCAATTTCTGGATAAAATACCGGCAAATTTTACTGTGGCGTTTGATGCTGACAAGCAGTGCGCTAAAGATTTTAATATTCAGGCTATGCCTTCTACCTATTTAATAGATAAGAAAGGTGTGGTTCGATATGTGCATTTAGGTTTTCGTGAAGGAGAAGTGGCAGAGTTAAAGGAAATGACTGAAAAGCTGCTTGCAGAAAATTAGCATAGAGCTATAAGGAATAGAGACCGTGAGGGTTAGCTTTCAGGGTAGCTGGGAAATGTTATTAAGCTAAGGTTATGGAGATATTCACCTTGGAGATGGGGCTTTAGCCCCGTATTTTAAGGGACTAAAGTCCCTGCTCCGAATGTTTTATGCTGCTTATACATAACGAATATTGGCTATGTGTACCTCTTTTTTTTGCTGGGTGCTTGTGTTGAGGATAAATTATTTGTAGTTACTCACCATGGTTTGTCATTCCGAGGGGAGCGAGGAATCTTGCTTTGGGATTTGCACCATACAGTGCTCAAGATTTCTCCTGCGGGTCGAAATGATAATAAAACCAATTATCCCAATAACAATATGCTGAGTAGTTACAGCTATTTACCGTTTCCACGAAGAGCATGGGAACGGGAAATTTTTTATAAATACAGAAAAATCTGTGATCGACCGATTTTTTCTGGATTAAACGGCAGATAGGTAATGAAAATAAGACCCTTTTTACTGGTAATAGTGTTACTAAACTTAATGTTAACAGGCTGTTCTGTAGCTCCGTGGGAGCGTGGGAACTTAGCTAAACCCCAAATGGCATTGGATTCACATCCGGTCCAAACAAATTTTCGAAGCCATGCCTATGGCAGCAGAGAAGGTGCGACCGGCAGCAGTGTAGGCGCGGGAGGTGGCTGTGGCTGTTATTAAGATGAAAACAAAGAATAAAAAACCTGCGCGTATGAGTTCTGCTCTGCAGGCATTAAGTACGGCCGCTATGGTATTGCCAGGCATTATCTCTAGCAGCCATGCGGCTGATGCAGAGGTAACGATTCAGTACGGGCATTACGAGGAAGGCAAACGGGATGTCTATGGACCGGTATCAACTACCAGCAGCAATTTTGAGCCTGGAACATTTTTAATAAATAATAAGACAAAAAAACTGCCAGATACTTTTAAGCCCTTAACGGTTGATAGCATTCATGCTCAGGCAAAAATAGGCTTTTTTGACCGTTGGAAATTTACTGCCAATTACACGGAAGATACCTGGTCGGGTGCTACTCCAATTTCTACTGCACCTGCCGGCTTTGGTGGCAATAGTGCATATAATGGTGAGGATGGGGCTGTAACCGGTGCATCGCCTTATATAAATACTTTGGCTTCCGATGGTACTGCTTTTGATACTCAATTTAATCCATTGCGCTGGGAAGGTCTTTATGTAAATGACTTGTTTGAAACGAATAATATTTATTCTAAGGACAATCAATTGGTACATACCTTGGCCATTGCTTCGCCGGAGACTCGCAAACAGGGTGATTTTAATTTAAGTTACCAGTGGGATGAGGCATCGGTTAATGTGGGGGGCGGAATTTCCATAGAAAATGATTATGAGTCCCGTTTTGTCAATTGGGGAGGCAGTCTGGATTTTAATAATAAGCTGACCACTGTTAATTTTAGTCAAAGCTATACCAATAGTACAGTCTCTGCTTTATTGGATCATGATTCTTTTCCTTATTTGAGAACCTATGGCTATAAAGACCAAATTGTAACGACAATACCTAAAGTAGCCATTGATAAGCATGATACGCTGTTTGGCGATCGGGAGGACTGGTCTGCCAGTCTGGGGCTTACTCAGGTATTAAGCAGGAGCACTTTACTGGAGGCCAGTATCGGCTATACCAATAGTTCTGGCTTTATGGAAAACCCTTATAAAACGGTTTATGTGTTTTATGTCGATCCTGACCAGGTTCAGGCAACGCCCGGAGTATTGGTGGGCGATACAGCATCCTATATTGAGCAGCGCCCTGATGAGCGCAACCAGTGGACTTATGATCTTAGGCTGGTACAGCATATTGAGCCGCTGGATGCTGCTGTAAATTTCAGCTACCGTTTTTTTCATGATGACTGGGGGATTAATGCCCATACCATGGAGATGGACTGGATCCAGCCTTTAGGGCATGGCTGGACGCTGACACCGACTATACGCTATTACTCGCAGAGTGAGGCGGATTTTTACTCGCCTTTTTTAATTTCTAAACATGCTGTGACAAATGATCTTGAGCAAGACTACAGCAATATCCCTGAAAAGAATTTTTCCAGTGATCATAGGCTGTCAGGATATGGCGCTTTAAGCGGCGGTGTGGTGCTTAGCAAGCAGTTTGCCAAAGGACTCAGTCTGGAAATGGGCTTTGAATATTATACTCATGAAGGCGGTTTAAAGCTGGGCGGCGGAGGCGAAGGGGGCTATGCAGACTTTAGTTCCTATTCGGCCAATGCGGCGCTTAAAGTTGACTTGGCTAGCTTGGGCCGAGGCGTTGACTACAGCGACCATGCACGGCATCATATGAAGCATGGTGTGCCTGCACCTGCTGGTGTAATGTCTGCACATATGCTGGCTAATGCCGGTGATGTGATGGTCGGGTATCGCTATATGTATAGCCGGCAGGCTGGCGATATGCTGCATGGCAATGAAAAGTTAGGCGACAGTGCAATTCTTGCTTCCGCTGACAGTTGCGGTGGCAGTCAGTGCTATGTGGCACCTGATGAAATGATTATGCATATGCATATGTTTAATATTATGTATGCGCCAACCGATTGGCTTAACCTGATGCTGATGCCTACTTTTGTCGATATGAGCATGGGCATGCGCAGTCTGGATGGCGCGCCGTCACCAGGGGGTGCCAGCGGTGCGCTTAGCAATAATTTTGCCGAGGTTGTACATGCTAACCATGAACATATGACGGGCGGCCTAGGTGATACAAATATATCTGCTCTGTTTAAGCTGTATGATAATGGTATTCATCATTTGCATTTGGGGTTGGGGTTTAGCGCACCGACAGGCGATGTGGATATTGAATTAAGAAGAACTCACCAAGTTGATCTTGGTCTGATTCATTATGGCATGCAGGTGGGCAGCGGAACTTGGGACTTTACGCCGAGTCTGACCTATACTGGCCAGGCAGATAACTGGTCGTGGGGCGCTCAGGCTAGGGGCATTAAACGCCTGGAGAGTCGAAATGAGGTGGGATATGCGCTGGGAGATATGCTGCAGTCGACTGTTTGGGGCAGCTATAAATTAAAGGATTGGCTGGCGTTTTCTGTACGGGGTGTCTATACCACGCAGGGATCGTTACGTGGCGAATACAATGAAGACCACCGCCCTATAGGGCCGATGGATGCGCCCGCAAGTTATGGCGGCGAATATTTTGATCTTGGGTTCGGCATAAATGCAATGATACCAACAGGAGATTTGGCAGGGAACAGTCTGAGTATTGAATGGATACAGCCGATGGAAGATGATGTTAATGGCTATCAGCTGGAAAGGGATGGTGCCTTGTCTGTTAATTGGGGCTATGCTTTTTGATTTTTTTCATTAAAATGACACAATTTTTCAGTATGCTAGACTATGGGTTTGGCTTATTGAGTTAATTGCAGTCTAGCAAACGAAGATAGGGAGCGCGGATTTAATGATTTATTTCTAGCTCACTTTAGTACCCAAGTAAAAGGAAGAATTAATTTTATTTGGGTATTTATGCTGTAAATAATTTTGTAGAACTTTAGGTGTTTGTAGTTATTCACCTAATGGATTAGAGTAAAAATTTATATGAATTCATCGATTAAAGAAAACCTGGGACTGTATGTCTCTTTATGTGTCGTTGCTTTACTGCTGGGCTTTATGTTCAGTGATGCACTGCATTTTATGGCTAGCCAATGGGAAACGGAAGAATATAGCCACGGCTACTTAATCCCAGTTATTTCTTTTTGGTTTATTTGGAACAATAGGGTTGCTGTCAGCAATTATTTAACGGAGGGCAGCTGGTTTGGTGTTGTCCTTATACTGGCAGGCTTGTTCGTTGGGTTAATGGGCGAGCTGGCCTCACTTTACATAGTGACCCAGTATGCTTTTTTACTGATTATATATGGTTTGTCGCTGGCTTTAGTTGGATGGAAGGGGAGCCGAATATTGTGGTTTCCTTTAGCCTATCTGTTCTTTATGATTCCGCTGCCTAACTTTCTATATAATAACCTTTCTTCTCAGTTACAGTTAATTTCGTCTAAATTAGGCGTTATGGTCATTCGGCTATTCGATATCAGTGTGTTTTTGCAAGGCAATGTGATTGATTTAGGTGTGTATAAATTGCAGGTTGTTGAAGCCTGCAGCGGTTTGCGCTACCTGTTTCCATTAACTAGTTTTGGTTTTTTATGCGCCTATTTTTTTAAAGCAAAGCTTTGGATGCGAGTGGTTGTGTTTTTAACCACTTTGCCTATTACCGTGCTTATGAACAGTTTAAGAATAGGAATTATTGGCGTTTTGGTTGAGTACGGCGGCATTGAGCAGGCAGAAGGTTTTTTGCATGACTTTGAGGGCTGGGTTATATTTATGGGCTGTTTAGCGGTGCTGTTTGCAGAGATGTGGCTGATGGTTAAGGTCTTTATGCCAGGGAAAACTTTTTCTGATGTCTTTGTGGTAGATGCCCATGTTTCGAATGAGGGTTCAGGTGATGTTCCTAAAGAAGCTAAAGGAACTGACTCCTCAGCTTTTGGACTCTCAAATTCCTATCTTGTTGCCTGCATTTTGTTATTGGTGATGCTGCCTCTTTCTATTCTGCTAGGAGGCAGAGAAGATGTAGTACCCGATAGGCAGCGTTTTGCATCTTTTCCTCTGAAAATAGAATCATGGAAAGGTGTTGAAGTGGGGATGGAGCAAAAATTTATAGATACATTGAGATTTGATGATTACATCATCGGCAATTATTCACAGAAGGGTGACAGGCTCCCTGTGAATTTTTATGTGGCATATTATGCGTCTCAGCGAAAAGGAGCTTCGGCTCATTCTCCCAAATCCTGCATGCCGGGAGATGGATGGCGAATAGGTGATTTTGCACAGCGTCAAATTGGTTCTCTTAAGACAGCTAAGGGCGAACCGCTTATAGTGAACCGAACAGTTATCAGTAAAGGCAATAATAGACAGCTGGTTTATTACTGGTTTCAGCAGAGGGGCAGAGTTATTACTAATGAATATTTGGTTAAATGGTACCTGTTTTGGGATGCGCTGACACAGCATCGTACCGATGGTGCGTTGGTACGATTGGTTGTAACTTTGCCGGATGGCAGCAGTGAGGCCGAAGCAGATAAAAAAATGGCTGATTTTTTAAATGTAATTTTTCCTGAGCTGGAAAAATATGTTCCTAGCTAGTGAAGAATAGCCCGTTTAAAGTATTGTTTTTAACGCTCGGCATTGGGTAAATTAACCGTAATTATTGAATATCAGGAGCTTGTGGAAGATGTAGGTGTATCATGGATGATGCATTCAACTCTTCACGGAGGTATTTTCGCCACTTTCTGGAATAAGCAGCTATTATTGAATGCATAAATGTTCTGAGTAATGACAGTTTTTTTTAAAATACCATTGCTTCTTTATTTTCTGTAGAATTGTATGCATAGTTTTTTAAATTATTACTAATTAAATAGCTAAAGCAAAATGATTTAACGGTGCTTTGTCAGACCATCGGATTAGTTAGGGCGATTTAAATCGGCTATTCCCTAGTTCTATAGTAATGCAGTACTTTGTCTACAACTCAATCCCAACTAAACATAACAGTAATGGTTTTATTTTTTTCATTTGTTATCTCTGCCATCATCAGCCTTGCTCTCATACCTTTTTTGATGCGCCATGCAGTTTTTTTAAATATGCTGGATGAGCCTGGCGAACGAAAAGTTCATGCTGTTGCAATACCGCGATGCGGTGGGCTGGGATTGGCTATCGGAGCCATAATAGCCATTTTATTTTCTCTCACCTTCCAAATAGAACTGATAGGCATTCTTATTGGCAGTTTGATAATCGTTGCCTTTGGAATTATGGATGATCGCTTTGAACTGAGCTATAAGTGGAAGTTTTTTGGTCAGTTCCTAGCTGTATTAGTTGCAATGGCCGGGGGGGTTTTTATTTCCGTTGTTCCATTTGCAGGGATTGAAGCTGGGCCATTAATTATTACATTGCCTTTAACGTTGGTTTTTGTCATTGGCGTGACCAATGCGGTCAATTTATCAGATGGCTTAGACGGGTTGGCTGCTGGCATTATGCTGATGACTTTTGTTGCCATTGCATTTTTGGCTATTGACAGCAATGGCAGTGGTGTTAGCGTAGCAATCATGGCTTTAGCGGTTGCAGGAGGAATTGTAGGTTTTTTGTGGTTCAATACGCATCCTGCCATCGTTTTTATGGGAGATACAGGCAGCCAGTTTATTGGCTTTATGGCCGTTTTTCTTGCTATTTATTTAACACAGTATGCCAATAGGGCTTTAAACCCCGCTTTGCCTTTATTGCTGCTGGGTCTGCCAATTTTGGATACGCTAACTGTTATGGTACGCAGAATCCGGTTGGGGAAGTCTCCATTTTCTCCGGATAAAACGCATATTCATCACCGGCTGATGGGGCTTGGTTTTTCTCACGGTGAGGCTGTAGGATCTATTTATTTGCTGCAAAGTCTATATTTGGCATTTGCTCTGGCATTTCGATACTCTTCAGATGTGGTAGTAATTGGCACATTTTGTTTATTTTCTGTGACTATTTTGCTATTTTTTTATTGGGCTAAGGAGACGCATTGGCATTTACATAAAGCAACTGAAGGAGAAGATAGACGAGGAAGCCGTTTTCTGAGAAGTGATAGGCTTTTTCAGTTTTGCCGGCATTATATTAACTATGCATTGGCAATTTTCCTGTTAACGCAATTGTATTGTTTGACTGATCGAATCACGACTATGTCAAATGGCATTTATTTGCTAATGATCTGCGGGTTTGGCATATTTTTTATTTTACCTCGGTTTATTCAAGATGTTTTAGTTCGTTTTAGCATTTATATTGCCGCCATTTTTGCTAGCATAATGGGGCAGGAATTTCCCGAAATGACGATGTATAGCCACTGGTTTATAGATCTGTTTCTGTTTGTTTTAATTGCTGTGGTGTCTGTTGCTATTCGAATTACACGTAAAGATAAGTTTAGAGTAACCACGCAGGATATTCTTGTTGTATTATTTATTATTGCCAGTATTTTGCTTATTGACTTGAAAGGGATAGAGCATGTGAGTTTTAGACTGTTTTGCCTAGTTTATGCGTTAGAATATCTGCTGCATCGGGAGGTTTATGAATTCAGGCTGTCCAGGTATCTGGCAGTGGCAACAGGCATGATAATTATGGCGGTTGTTTTACCGACAATGCAGTTGAACTAAGCATTCAACTGATTTATTTATGATTAAAGGGTAGGAATATTACTTTTTAGCTTGTCCAGCCAGACTGCTATAAAAACTGGTGATAGTATGATAGCAATAAAAAATGCAGGTCAAAGCTATCGTGTTCCAAAGAAAATGTTGAACAATCGCAAAATATTTAGGGTATAGGTGTGTAGTAAATGAAGAAAATAATATGGGATAAAAGAGTTTTGGCGCTATGTTTAGGTGTCAGTTTACTTTCTTTAGCAGGATGTGAAGGAACAGAGGAACGCGAGGTAAAATATTTTAATAAAGCCCAGGCATATTTTGATGAAGATAATTTTGAAAAGATGCAGGTCGAGTTAAAGAACGTATTGCAAATTAACCCTAAAAATATTAATGCCCGTTACTTAATGGCTCTAGCTGCGGAGAAAGAGCAGGACTGGAGAAAGATGTTTAGCAATTTATCTGCAGTTGTCGAGGCCAAACCCGACCATTATGCGGCTCAATTAAAGCTGGGTAAATTATTGCTGTTCAGCAAAGAAAATGACAAGGCTTCTGAAAAAGCAGAACTGGTTTTGGCTAACGAGCCTAACAATCCAGATGCTTTAGCCTTAAAGGCAACCATCCATTTGTCAAAAAAAGAAAATGCTGAAGCAAAGGCTTTGCTGAATAAAGTATTGGAAATAGAACCTGGCCATTATGATGCTTCTCTATTGTTAATAAAAATGCTTGGGGATGAGAAAAATCTGACTGAAGCTAAACAGATATTAGAAAATGCTTTAGCGGCCCATCCTGACAAGCTAAAGCTGTCACTAGTCAAAGTAAATATATTGATGGCTGAGGATAAAAAGGAAGAAGCGGAGATTCTATTTCAGTCATTAGTACAGAAATTTCCAGAAAATGAAAATCTGTCATTCAGCCTGGCAAAGCTCTACATTTCTGAAGAAAAAAATGATCAGGCAGAAACTGTACTAAGAAACCTGGTGGCTAAGCTGCCAGAAAAGGATCAGCCGAAATTTGTTTTAATTGATTTTTTGACTCGTCAGCGGGGGGTTGAACAGGCGGAAAAAGAAATAGATATCTTAATTAGTGAAGCCCCAGATAACTTTGGTTTTAGATTTGCCAAGATAAGCTTATATAAAGATCAGCCTGAAAAAATTCAGCAAATTCTTGAGAGCATTATCGAGGATGATAAGCTGGGCGCTTCAGGGATTAATGCACGAAATAAACTGGCAAAGCTATTAAGTTTAAAAGAAGATAAAGAGCAGGCTAGAGAACTGCTGGAACAGGTGATTGAATTAGATTCTAGAAATACCGAAGCATTGCTGTTTAGGTCAAGTATTTTAATTCAAGAAAAGGATTTTGATGGTGCGCTAGCCGATGCCAGAACAGTGCTGAGAGATAACCCGGAATCAGAAAAGGCTTTGATGCTACAGGCTGTTGCGCAATTAAACACTAATAAAGTTGAACTGGCTAAGCAATCCTTGGAAAAGGTATTATTGGTCAACCCTAAAAACTTAAGTGCAATTAAAGACCTTGCCCGAATTAAGGTCGCCCAGAAAGATGAAGCGGGGGCAATTAAATTATTGGAAAATGCCAGAACCCTGTTTAAGGATGATCAGAGCATTTCTGTTATGCTGATCGATTTATATGGCAAGAATAAGCATTGGGAAAAAGCTGAAGGTTTAGCAAAGGGACTTTTAGATAGTTCTGATGCTAAAGAACTCCCGCATTATAAATTGGCTCAGCTTTATATGGGGCAGCAGAAATTTGAAAGTGCTATTACAGAGTTTCAGAAAATATTGGTGACAAAACCGACAGCCCCTGATGTACTTGCAGGGTTGGTTAATAGTTATTTAGTGTTGAAGCAGGAACAGAAAGCAGAAAAACTGTTGGATAATGCTGTTGCCAGCAACAAAGACAATGCGGCTTTATTAACGATGCGGGCTGAGCTGTATAGACAGAGAAAACAGCTGACTGATGCTGAGAGGCTGTTTAAGCGAGTAATAGAGCTTAAACCTAAGGTTGAACTGGGCTATAACAATCTAGCATCTATCTATCTGATCCAGAAACAGCTGGAAAAAGCTATTTTAGTTTATCAGCAAGGTTTGCAGGCACTTCCTGAAAATGGCAATTTCTTAATGCAAATTGCCGTTTTGAGTACGACTGCCGGTGATAGAGAAAAGGCAATTGATGCATATGAAAAACTGCTGAAAATTGCTCCCGATAACCTGCTAGCCATTAATAACCTGGCTGTTTTATTAGTTGAAAGCGCAGACCAGAAAGCGATAGAGAAAGCCTATAGCTTGATTGGACCATTAAAAGGTTCAAAACATTCGGCTTTTCTGGATACTTACGGCTGGACTAACTATAAAAATGGAAAAATTGATGAAGCGCTAGTTGCTCTTGAAGCAGTAATAAAAAAAGCAGATGTTATTCCAGAAATGCATTATCACTTGGGTATGCTCTATATAGAAAAAGGCAGGACTGAAGAAGCTAAACTGGAACTGGAAAAAGCGATTGCTAATGATGCAAAGTTTTATGGACTTGATTCGGCTAAAGAAGCTCTTCAAAAATTGAAGGGGAGGTAAGTTTTGATAACGGCTAGTCTCTTATCCGAATAGGCTAGCCGTTACCAAACAATTGAAGTGTTATTTTAAGAAATATTTAAGTACCCAAGTTAAATTAATTTTACTTGGGTACTTATAAAGGCCTAAAATCCCAATGTCATTAAGTTAAGAGGTTTATACAGCTAATTTACTTTGGAGACGGGGTTTTTTAGCCCCGTATTTGTAGGGACTAAAGTCCCTCCTCCGAATGTTTTATGCTTAACTTAACGACATTGCCTAGAATCCCTATAAGCAACAGTAAAGCAATAGGCGGTTCAGAGCCTCTCTAATGGCAAAACCGTTACCTATGGTTTTGGGAATACTATTGAATTTTAAAGCAAAAGGGTCTCTATCTTAGGCAACTCGCAATAAATAACCCACCAATCTTGCTTGTCTTTTTATCCGTCTTCAGCGTTGCAACTTCGGTCATATAGCTTGCTATGTTCCCTTCGTTGCGCCTTGAAGACGAATAAAAATCCTGCGCAATCTGGGTAGGTTATTTAATGCGCGTTACCTTAGACATTGATAGAGACTAGCTGTCAGGTTTCATTCCTATCATAATCAATTCCGCAGGGGGGACTTAACGTAAATCCCCATTTACATTTCTTGCAAATTTTGATGCCATCAATATGCTCTTCGTAAAAAACTAAGTTAACATCAAAAAAGATAGAGAAAGTAATGTTTTCCGTCATGACCATAAATCTGCACCTAACTGATTTATCAAGGTTTATCAAAACCCAAATAACTTATACCTAAGACTTAGACATTTTCCCTAGGGCCAAAACAGGTTTTATTTGTCCGTACTCCTTATTGTTAACTATTCTGCAGATTTTTCACAAAACGTGAAGCGAAATAGTCTCACCCATCTGGTGAGAATAGAAAAACCTGCTTAAGCATATTATTTAACAAGTTACAGCTGAACTTGGCAGTTAACTGATTTATTTATAATGGTGACGTTGATGAAACAGTCTAAGTGCAAATACCTATATACATTTAACAAACCTCTCTAACTATGCACTCTAGCTTTATAATTAAAAAGGTAGAATTTTTAGCTATTGCTTTTGACTCCATAAAGATGCATAAATGGTACTGCTTACAAACCAGTTTCTATATGATCAATGCAAACTCAGGTTTTTAGTGTGAATAATTAATATCTTTTTAGCCGTTAAAGGTGTTTATATGTTAATCATCATAATCTAAAGTAATTTGATATGGACACTAATAAGGTCAAACAAGATTCAAGCCAGTGTGCATTAGCTAGTCTTAAAAAAATAAACTCTGATTTTATTACTATAAGTCAGGAGGTTATTCGGGAATTGGTGCATGAGTTTAAGTCATACCAGATGGAAATGGAACTGCAGATTAAAGAGCTGCAAAAGGATCAATTGCAATTGCTTAACTCTAGAGATCAATACAAAAAACTATATGACTGCGCCCCAATAGGTTTCCTCACCCTGAATGAACAAGGCTATATAACTGATGTTAATAACGCCGCTTGCGAATTGCTTGATTTATCTAAAATACAAGTATTAGGCACAAAGCTATTTAAATATTTCGTTGCAGAAGAAAAGAGCCGTTTCGATTCATTTTTTAAACAGCTTATCAATTCAACTGGAGAACAAAAAATTGAATTTAACCTTCAGCAGTCAAATATGAATACAATTGCAGTAGCCTGCCGGGGGTGTGGCGGTTATACAGATGATGCTAAAAAAGAAGTTTTAATGATGCTGCAGGATATTTGCGATCAAAAAAAAGCGCAGCAGGCAATTAACCGGCTAAATGAACAGTTGAAACTAAAAATTAATGCCCAAAATACAGAGCTGTTGTTAAAAAATGAAAAATTACATGACAATATCAATGAATTAAAACACTCAAAACAGCAGGTAAGCATTAGAGAGGCAAAGCTGATAACCATTTTTAATGCGGCAGCAGAAGGCATTATTACAATAGATGAAAAAGGCACCATTGAATCAGTTAACAGAGCGATAACAATTATTTTTGGCTATAAAACTGATGAATTAATTGGACATAATATAGGCAAATTGATGTCTGCACAGCATAGGGAGCACCATGCCGGTTTTATACAGAATTATTTAGCCAAGGACCAGGCTAAGATATTGTCTAAGACTCGGGAAATTGAAGGACAGCGAAAAGATGGTAAGTTAATCCCAATGGAGATCTCCATTTCTGAGTATAAAATAGATGATAAATCTTATTTTATTGGCATGATCAGGGATATTAGCAAACGCAGAAACAAAGAGCTAGAGGATAAGCAGCATCTGGCTCAACTGGCCCGTGTCACCCGACTGGGGCTTATGGGGGAAATGGCTACCGGTATTGCGCATGAAGTTAACCAGCCTTTGACTGCAATAGCGACTTATAGTCAGGTTTGCCTACGGATGATAGAGGTGGCAGATTTTGATCGGGGGAAATTAAAGGAAGTATTGGAAAAAACCGAAAATCAGGCGTGCCGGGCCGGACGCATTATCTCCCGTATGCGGGAGTTTATTTCTTCAAAAAGACAGCATCGCTCTTCTGTTGATATTCGCGACTTAATTGGAAATGCTATCGACCTGGCTGCGGATGAGTGTCAGCAGTTTTCCATAGAATGCAGTCTTGAGCTGCTTGATTCGCCCCCCTTTATATCAGTTGACGAAATACAGATAGAACAGGTTTTATTGAACCTGATTAAAAACAGTATTGATAGTCTGTCCAAAATGCCACCGGAAAAGCAACGCAAACTTTCCATCCAAATGTATCTGAATGATAGCAGCCAGCTAGAAACCAGAGTAAAAGACAATGGACAAGGGATTAAAATAAAAGAACAGGCTAAAATTTTTACTTCCTTTTTCACCACTAAAGTAGCAGGAATGGGAATGGGGCTCTCTATTAGTCAATCGCTGATTATATCTCATGGCGGCCAGTTGCGGTTCAGCAGTATCGAAGGGAAAGGGACGACTTTTTATTTTACCTTACCAATTATTAAAAGTTAAATTATGGAAATTAGCAGACAGGATATTACTATTTTTGTGGTTGATGACGAATTTATAATTCGCGATTCATTGTCCTTACTGATTGAATCAGCCGGGTTAAAAGTAAAAGTTTATGACTCAGCAATTACTTTTTTAGAACAGGTTGAGATCAGCCAGCCTGGGTGCCTAATTCTTGATATGCGAATTCCTTATATGGATGGGTTAGAACTTCAGGATGAGCTGGCAAAAAGAAACAGCACTATGCCTATTATTTTTATCAGCGGTCATGCCAATATCCAGATTTCTTCGTAGGCCTTTAGAGCAGGCGCAATAGACTTTATAGAAAAGCCTTTTGACAGTAAAGTTTTATTGCAGCGCATTGAAGAAATGATTGATCAGTTACTGTTTGCCTGGCCTGAAAATCAAAAAAAGAAACAGCTTCAAGATCGTTATATGCTTTTAACGCCTAGAGAAAAAGAAGTTTTTTTATTGACAGTACATAACCATTCCAATAAGCAGGCTGCTAAAAAGCTTAATATTAGCAATAGAACAGTTGATGTTCATAGAGCCCATATTATGGAAAAGATGCAGGCCGATAGCCTAAATACACTTATTATTATGGCAATGAACTTAGGATTAATGTAGGAATCCGATTTTTAGTTATTATAGGAGATATTCTTATGACCAAGTTTCACTCCCTTTATTATGCATTCTTTTTATTGCTAGCCAATTTTAATTGTCAGGCAGAGCAGACCTTATTAAATGCAATGCAGATTTCTTTGGATAACAGGCAAACGCAGGCTGAATTTACATTAAACGGATCAGTATCGCCCAAAGTAAAGCAGTTTACCAACCCTGAACGCATTGTTATCGATTTTCCTGCAACAAAATTTGGCAAACCCCTAGAGGTATCAAACCCTGAAGCCAGCATTATCAGTAAAATTAAAGGCAGTAAACCGGATAAAGAAAGTTTGCGCTTTGTTTTTGAGTTAAAACGGCCCGTTCAGGTACGAAGCCGCATATTAAGCGGCCGAGTACTTGGGCAGAAAAAATTAATCATTGCCCTGATTCCTGCAGAAGAAAATGCTTCCTCTGCATCGGCCGTCCCTGAATTATCAGCTAAAGACAAAGGCGGTGAGCCAAACTGGAAACAGCAGCTGAGAGTGTTAAATCAGCGTTTTGCCGCTCAGGAAGAAAAAATAAGAGAGCTGCAGGCAACGGTGGAACGGCAGGGACAAGTGCTGGCAATGAAGTCAAAGGCTGGCAAAGTTTCAGGCCTTCCCCCAGCAAAGTCTTCTTTTACACCAAAGCAAATGGCAAAGGAAAAACCAAAGCCGACATCAAAAAAACAGCAGATCAAGAAAAGAGCACCTAGAGATAAAGGCATTGAAACTGTTCTGCGAGAAGAGCACGCCATTTTTGAACACGGCTTTACAGTGGAACCGGGTTTTAGTTATACCCGTATTGACCGAAACCGAGTTGCCCTGAGCGGATTTTTGGTCTTGGATGCTATTGCCCTTGGACAAATTTCAATCGATGAAGTGGAATCAGATGTGCTGCTATTTGATTTGACGGGTAGATATGGGGTAACTGACCGTTTACAAGTTGATCTTAATATTCCCTTTTTACATCGCAGTACGACATACAGAACTACGGCTAATGTAGGAAATGAAGAGGAAGAGATAGAAAGAACGGTAGATCTTGGTTTTGCTCTTAGCGATATCAGTTTCGGCTTTTCCTACCAGCTTTTGAGCGAATCAAAAACTTGGCCGGACATTGTCTGGTCAACAAGGGCTAGAGCACCTTCCGGTACTCACCCGTTTGGCATTAAACAATTTCAGGTTACTGAAGACGTCAAAGTAACATTCCCTGAAGAGCTTCCGACCGGTAATGGCAATTGGGCGGTCACCTCCGGACTTTCCTTTGTTAAAGCGCTAGATCCAGCTGTAATATTTGCCAGTTTGAGTTATACCTATAATCTAGAAGAAGACTATAAGGATATTAGCTCCAAGGTCGGCGAGGTGGCACCGGGGAGTGTCAAGCTGGGAGATTCATTTCAGTTTGGTCTAGGTTTTGCGATTGCTCTAAATGAAAGCATAACGATGAGTATTGCCTATTCACACCGGTATGGTGTGAAATCTAAAACGCGTTCACAAGGCGGGAAATGGAAAAAAATATTGGGCAGTGAAGTCAATAGCAGTCAATTGAATTTTGGCCTAGTCTACTCTTTTTCGCCTAATTTTTCCGTCGTTGCTTCGGCTGCGGCCGGTCTTACCAACGATGCACCGGACAGTCAGTTTTCACTTAAATTCCCTTATACTTTTTAAAACTTAAATAGCTGAAGTTTCCCTATAATTTTTATGGTAGGGTTGTAATTATGTTGCAAGCAGATGAAAAAACTAATCTTCATTCGCTTTTAACGCTTTCGCCTAAAGAGAATTAAATGGGGACTTGCTATAGACATGGCTAAACAACCTAAAATAAATCTCGGAATAGGCATTGTGTAGTGAGACCATCCAAAAATTAGGAAACTTCAGCTATGAAATATATAAAGTTTAAAGTCATCAGCTCTATCATCAGTGCTGCACTCTTAACCCCCATAACTAGCCATGCGTCTACAGCTAATAAGGTAAACAATGGTGATTTTCAAACCGCTGATTTCTCTAGCTGGTCAAGAGATATTGATGGTTCTGGGGAGCCTGGCCCAGGGGGTAGCGATTTTACTATAGACGAGTCGCTGGCAGGCGAATATGCTGCACGGATAGAAACGGATTATTGGTCAACGACAGGTGATACCGAAAGTACAGCTAAGGACGACGCGTTATTTGCAAGCACCTTATATCAAGCATTAGATTTAACGGCACCCTCAGATCAACCTATTACGCTAAGTTTTGACTGGCATTTTTCTGGCGAACAAAGTGCTTTTGATGAAAGTTTTTTGGTAGCATTAAGGGATGGCGCCGGGGACTATTATGCGGCAGATGGCTGCTTAGGTTTTCTTTTAAATCCAGAAGCCTATGGATCAGGTACCTATTCCGCACCGTTAGATGCCACATTTAACAGCACTTTAGGCTGGTCACTAGAGTTTCAGTTGAATACAGGGTTTGATGGTTTTGGGTCTGCTGTGGTTATTGATAATGTCACTGTATCATCCGTCCCTATTCCAGCCGCATTCTGGCTGATGGGATCCGCATTTGTCGGATTAATCGGCTATCAACGCAAAAACAGGCTGGGTAACGCACAATAAATAATCGAAACTGATGTTCCAAAGCTAGCAAGTGTAACCGCTCTCATTCCCAAACACTGTTTGGGAATGCATGAACAAATAGCTTTGCTTACTTAAGCTTACTTATAGTAGAGCTTGAGAACAAGTGGCGTCATTTATCCAATTAAATACGAATGTATTTTCACCAACACCCGTAATCCAATAAATAATAGAAAGGGACTAAGGCACATGATAAAAATTAATAAATTGATTTACCTGCTCTTATTAGGGCTTTTTATAATCCCTCAGGCGCAAGCTGAGCAATGGGTGGATATTTCAAACCGTGTAGAAATAACAAAAAGCCGACGCGCATTTGATCGTGTTCACCGTGTTTTATTTAGTTGGACGAAGCCGCTAACGCGGAGAAAAGAACCACCACGCCGGTAATTAAAGTTGTAACCTCACTTCCTTCTATTCGCATAGGAAGGTAACCTGCAAGCTCATTAAACTAACAATGAGGTTACG
>Ga0256840_1000034_pt1 | contig 99340 bp, 112 predicted proteins | sample 355202metaG_FD_185969 | JGI IMG/M metagenome (GOLD analysis project Ga0256840, IMG submission 185969) | Hydrothermal vent microbial communities from Mid Atlantic Ridge, Atlantic Ocean - 355-202 | ecosystem: Environmental > Aquatic > Marine > Hydrothermal vents | place: Atlantic Ocean: Mid... | reverse complement strand
GGTGAAAAAGTTTATCTAAGTGGGAACACTTCAGGGATTGGTCAAGAGGCTTGGGATTCTATTAAGAAAAATAAAGTTCTTTTTAAAGCACCTATTACTACACCTCAAGGTGGAGGATACAAAAGTTTAAATGTGACTATACGTAAAACTCTAGGACTCTACTCAAATGTACGTCCATCAATCGCTTATGACCCATTCATCCCATCAAGATACCCTGGTATGGATGTTGTTGTTATTCGTGAAAATGAAGAGGATTTATATGCTGGTATTGAGCATCAACAAACACCTGAAGTAACTCAGTGTCTTAAAATCATCACTAGACCAGGTTGTGAGAAGATCTCTCGTTATGCATTTGAGTATGCAAAAGCATTTGGAAGAAAAAGAATCACTTGTATGATAAAAGATAACATCATGAAACTTACAGATGGTCTTTTTGTAAAAGTATTTTATGAAGTAGCCAAAGAGTATCCTGAAATTCAAGCGGATGACTGGATTATCGATATCGGTATGGCTAAACTAGTTGATGCTCCTCAAGATTTTGATATGGTTCTTATGCCTAACCTTTATGGTGATGTTGCAACAGATATTTTGGGTCTTATGACTGGTTCAGTTGGTATCGCACCTGGAGCGAATGTGGGTGATGATATAGCAATGTATGAAGCGATACATGGTTCTGCTCCAAGACATGCAGGTAAAGGCATAGCAAACCCATCTGCACTTTTACTTTCAGGTGTGATGATGATGGTAGATATAGGGCAACCTAGAATTGCTGAAAAAGTACACAATGCATGGTTAAAAACTATCGAAGATGGTATCGTAACCTATGATCTTGCTAGAAAACTTAAAGCGGAAGGTAGACCTTATACTGAAGTAAATACAAAAGAGTTTGCTGATGCAGTTATAGAGAGATTGGGTCAAAAACCAACAACTTTAGCACCAAAGGTATATGGAGAAGCAATCAAAATCAAAAAAGCTGTACTTACTGATGTAAGAAGTCAAAAGATGGATCTTATCGGTGTAGATATCTTTACAAGAGGTGACTTCAAAGATGCAAACATAATTGGTGATCAACTCGTTGCTGCAGCAGAATCTACAGGCATGAGACTTAAAATGATCTCTAACAGAGGACTTAAATGTTATCCAAATGGTCACCCAGAGACTTTCTTAACTGACCACTGGAGATGTAGATACTATGCTAAAAATCAAGGTGATATCCTTACAAATGGGAACATTACAGAAATGATGAATATCATCTCTGAACTAGATGGCATTGAAGTCATTAAAACTGAAAACCTTTACAAGCTAGAAGGTGAATTAGCTTACTCTCTAGGTCAAGGAGAGTAAATTCAAAGAGCCTTTGCAAGTGCAAGGCTCTTTGTCTTATCGTATTGACCAGTAGTCTTAATAATTAAAAAAGAGTATTGGTGTGTACGCTAATTATGATAATAGTGTATCTGGTAAGCAGATACTACTTTTGAATGAAAAGGAGAGATATATGTCATTAGATCCCGTTGTTATGTTTTTTATCGCTGGTTTTACCATTAGTTTAATGAGGGTAGATTTTAAACTGCCTTCAGCTATTTATGAATTTTTAAGTATTATGCTACTTATTACCATAGGGCTAAAAGGGGGTATAGAACTCTCTAAACAAAATGTTACCAATCTTATCGGAGATGTTGGGCTTGTACTCTTGATGGGGGTTCTCATTCCTCTATTAGCCTATCCTATTCTCTATTTTGTTGGACGATTTAAAAGAGTGGACGCTGCTTCTATTGCCGCACATTATGGCTCAGTCTCTGTTGGGACTTATGCTGTGGGTGTGGCATTTCTAGAAACCCATCATGTTTCTTATGAATCACATATGCCCCTGTATCTTGTTGTTTTAGAGATACCTGCTATTGTTGTAGGTATCATTTTGGCACAAGGTATCAGTAAAGAGACAAACTGGGGTGAAATGGCACAAGAATCATTTCTAGCAAAAAGCATTGTACTGCTCTTTGTTGGACTATTTATAGGATGGGCAGCAGGAGAGAGAATCCATACGACACTAGACCCTTTCTTCTTTGCTCCATTTAAAGGTATCTTGGCACTCTTCTTGCTTGAGATGGGTATTGTGGCTGCCAGCCAAGTAGGATTGTTAAAAAAATATGGGTTATTTTTAGTTGCATTTGGTATCATATTCCCAGTCATTGCTGCTGCAGTGGGACTAGAGTTTGCCTATATGATGGGTCTCTCTTTAGGTGGAGCATTGCTTCTTATGATACTTGCAGCATCTGCTTCATACATTGCAGTACCAGCAGCCGTTAGGATTGCACTTCCTGAAGCAAACCCAGGGCTTTCACTTACCGCATCTTTGGGGATTACCTTCCCCTTCAACGTCATTGTAGGGGTACCACTCTACTTCAAAATGGCTCAAATGTATCTAGGAGGATAATATGGAAACGACTACCAAAGTCATGATGACCATCATCACAGAACAAAACTTAGAAAAAGTTATTATACATGATTTAGAAGATTTAGGTATTGAAGGATACACTATTATAGAGGCTAAAGGAAAAGGCGGAAGTGGTGTTAAAAGTGGTGCATGGATGAATGATACTAATATCCAGATTGAGCTTATTTTAGATAATGCATTGGCCACAAAAATATATAATTTCATTTCTGATACAAAAAAGTATGATAATTATAGTATGATGGTTTATCTTTCAGAGGTTAAAGTACTTAAAAGACATAATCGTTAGAGATTTAAAAAAAGTATGTAAGAGCAAAAAAGCCGTCTTTAGTTATGTCTCTTTTACTTCTTCTTTTTCTTTTCCAATAGAAAATGCGCCTAAACGCTCTTTTATACTTTCTTCACTTAATTTTTTAACAACAATAGTCCAATCCACTTCATTAAATTTTAGAGAGTTCAACAGTTCATTCCCTGTCTCTTTAATAACATCTGCAGATTTTTGGATAGAAGAAAAATCTCCCACTTCAAAAAGAAATATACCTACCTCGTTTACTTTAAGTCCTTGGTCAATTAGCTCAACCATCCTGCCATAAAAATCATCTTTTAGGTGTCTTAAATCATAACGTTTCATTATCTGTCCACCTCTCCAAATACGATATTTGTCGTTCCGATAATCGTAACGACATCTGCAAGGTATGTGCCTACAAGAAGCTCTTGCAATAGCCCTGTATGAAAAAAACTAGGTGCTCTACATTTTAGTCTATACGCATAAGGTTCACCTTCAGATTTTATATAAAAACCAAGTTCACCTTTTGGTGACTCAGTTGGAACATATACTTCACCACGTGGTGGTCTCATACCTTGTGCGACAAGAACAAAGTGCTGCATAAGTGCATAGTTTTGCGTCATAATGTCTTCTTTTGTCGCTGAAATGTACTGTGGTGCATGTGCCATAAGTTGTGGTTCTGTTTCTTTATATAATGGTATAAGTTGTCTTAAGATACGAGTTGACTGATTCATCTCTTCCATATAGAGTCTAAATCGTCCATAAGAATCACATCTATCTGAGACAGGTATGTCAAAATCAAGCTCTGGATAAAGCTCATAAGGCTCTTCTTTTCTAATATCCCACTTTACTCCTGAACCTCTCAACATCGGACCTGTACAACCCCAAGAGAGTGCATCTTCTGCAGAGATGACCCCAACATCCTCAAGACGCATTTTCCAAATACGGTTTTCATTCAAAAGTGCACCATATGTATGTTCAACTTCATAGTCTACTTTATCACAAAATGCTGCAAGGTTTTCCAACCATCCATCTGGTAAGTCTAAAGGAACCCCACCTATACGAACAGCTGAATGTGTTAATCGTGCTCCACAATAATCTTCCATTAAGTCCATAGCAAACTCACGTTCACGGAAAGCATAAAGAAATACAGACATGGCTCCAACATCCAGTGCATGTGTAGCCACAAAGAAAAGGTGCGATATGATACGATTAAGTTCTAAAAGCATAGTACGAATCGTTTGTGCACGTCTAGGTGCTTCAATACCAAGTAATTTTTCTACAGCCAACGCATAGGCATAGTTATTTGAAGTTGAAGCAATATAGTCAAGTCTATCCGTTGTTGGTAAAAACTCATTATATGTCATGTTTTCAGCCATTTTTTCTATACCACGATGTAAGTATCCTATATCAGGATATGCTTTTACAACTTGTTCACCATCTAGTTCCAAAACAAGTCTCAACTGACCATGAGCTGAGGGATGCTGAGGACCAAAGTTTATAACCATTGTATTGTCATCACGTTCAAAATTTAAGTTTTCAAAAAATGGCGTTAATTTATTGGATACTTGCATACATCCCCCTATCTTCTTTCATCTAATTGTTTAGATGTTTTTTTGTTATAGTTTACAAGTGCTGTTTCACTATATTCTACTGGCACTTCTTTGTCAGCATTATACTCTGCTCCAAATGGTACTTCATACCCTATACGTGAAAAACGTTTTGTATCTTTAATATCTATCTTAGCAGGATCCCTGTTTTCAGGACCAATAATATCTCTATACCCTTTACCAAAAATTTTATCTACCTCATACCAAGATGCAAACTCATCTCCAAAAAGAGGATATGTTTTAAGTAAAGGGTGTCCTTCCCAGTCATCTGGCATAAGTATCCGTTTAAGAAATGGATGATTGTTTACTTTAATACCAAACATATCAAACATTTCTCTTTCGGCAAAATTGGCAGATTTAAACAGTGGTTCGATGCTTTCTATGGCTGCACCATTAGCTAAGCGGCAATGTACCCTCACTCTTTTTGCAACACTTACATTTAACAATTGCCAAAAAAGTTCAAATTCATTGTCTTTTGCTAAATAATCTACTGCTGATTGTTCGGAACACTGAAGATATCCACATGTGTCTTTTAATATTTGTATTACCTGAAAATTATCTTCAGGATTAATATGCACAACCAATTGTCCAAGTTGAACAGAACTAGAAGTAACTAGGTCTCCCAAACTATTCAATACCTCTTCAAAATGTGACCCCTCTACAACTGCTGTTTCTGGAACTTTTGGGACAACATGATATCTATCTGTATAATAGGATTTTTTTTGAACGTTGTCCTTTGGTACATATTTACGCATTATATTAACCTCGCTCTTTTACCTGTTTGTGTTGTTAAATCTTGTTTTGTGTTCTTTTTCATATTTGCAGATTCTCTACGTATCTTTTTTTGAAGCATCATCATTGCATATTGAAGTGTTTCAGGTCTTGGTGCACATCCTGGCAAGTAGATATCTACAGGTATAATACGGTCAACCCCTTGTACCGTCGCATAGGTGTTAAACATTCCACCTGTATTTGCACAAGATCCCATTGAAATCACCCATTTAGGTTCCGTCATTTGGTCATACAAACGTCTTGCAAATTCTGAGTGTTTTTTAGAAAGTGTTCCAGCTAATATCATCACATCTGCTTGTCTTGGACTTGCTCTAAAAATGGTTCCCATTCTGTCAAAATCATAACGAGAAGCTCCCGATGCCATCATCTCAATGGCACAACATGCAAGTCCATATGTTAGTGGCCAAAGTGAATTTGAACGCCCCCAGTTTACGAGTTTATCTACCGAAGTTAGTGCTATTGGCAACCCCGCCGATGAGGCATAATTTACTTGATGCTGTGCCATTCAAGTGCTCCTTTTTTCCATGCGTATACGAATCCAATCGTAAGTAGTAATATAAATAATAACATCTCAATAAAACCAAACCAGCCAAGTAATTTAAAATCAATTGCCCAAGGAAACATAAAAATAATCTCTACATCAAACAATATAAACAAAAGTGCTATTAAGTAAAATTGGGCTGAAATAGTATTTGGTTGTTTTGTAACCTCTGGACCACATTCATAAATACTCAATTTAAGTTTTTCAGTATCAAGCCGTGCCATTTTTCGTGATACGAAACGTGCAGCCCATAACGTTGCTGAGAATGCCACACTTGTTAATACAAATAAAACAAATACACCTAAGTATGGATGTTCTGTAATTACATGAGTCATATTTATCCCTCTTATTTTTTCATCAATTCTTTAGCAAACATTTAATGTTACATAGAGAATTATTCAGAATATTAATTCTATAATATCTGAAAGATAATTAAATCATTTTTGACTTTGAATGGTTTTAAAGATTACTTTTTGTGATGTAACTATGTGAAACAAAGCAAAAGAAATTTACAATGTCAGAAATAAACTTTAATGTGAAGGAAAAGGTTATGATGAAACATCGTCAAAAAATTGCAACTCTATTTTATTGGGTAATGCTAGCAAGTTTACTTTCTTGGTTCGCTTATACAAAGGGTTGGATACTAACAAACTTCGAATCAATCAACGCAAAACAAGCTATTCAGCTTTTGAATAATGATGGAAATGTAACACTTTTAGATGTTAGAACGATAAAAGAATACAAGGAAGGACATCTTCAAGATGCTACACTTATACCTCTACAAGCTCTAGAAAAAAACTTGGGTATGTTAAAACGAGATAAACATAAAAAGATAATTGTTTATTGTAAATCAGGGAATAGATCTATAAGTGCTTCACGTCTATTAGAGAAAAATGGGTTCATACCGCTCAATGTCAAAGGTGGAATTATAGCTTTTATGAAAGAAAAAGTAGAAATAGTTAAATAAAGTTAATCTATCTTTCCTGCATAAAGCGAGGAAAGATATACTAGAGGTTTTTTTAGAGTTCTATATTTAATGCGTTAAGTGTTTCATATGTTATCCCACCTGTAGAAAGTGCATTATCTTTTTGAAACTTTTCGATAGTCTTTCTTGTACCTTTCCCAAGAATACCATCAGGCTTACCAACATTATATGATTTTTCATTTAAGGCACTTTGTATTTTCTTAATCACATCTTTTGTCATATTTGTCTGACATAAAATACGTTCCCACCCTACACTTGAGTCTGTAACTTTTTTACTTTTTTCTATTGTTTTATATTCTGCCTCTATTGGTGTTTTTACTTCTTTCGCTTCAGAAACAAGTTTTTTCACTTTTACTAATTCAAATGTTGCAGGTATTACTTCTTCTTGAACAGTTGCAGGTGTATCGAGTACTGTTTTAGTTACTTCTTTTGTTACCGCAGGTGTTTCTACAAGACATATCTGATTTCCTGTTTCTTTCCATGGTGATTCTAACTCTGTAGTTGCATCTACCCATTTAAATTCTGCTGGTGCTTCGAGTACTTTCTTTTCTATTGTAGTATATACAGCAGGAATGACTTCATGTTTCAATGTTGGTTCAGCAATCATTTTTTTTACAGCAATAGTTTCTACCACTGCTGGAATCTCTTTAACCTCAGTTCTAGCAGGACTTTTAAGTACTTGTTTTTTTACTGTTTTATATTTTGCAGGTATTTTAACCAAACACATGATATCACCAGTAGCACCAGAGAGTTGTTGTGCTGGATTTTTTCCTTTTTTCCATACAGTTTTTTCTTCTTCTACTAACACTTTCTCTTCAATAGTTTCATATACAGCCTCAATTTGAACTACTTCTTTTGTTGCAGGAACAACTTCAATTTGTTCTTCTATGGTTTCAAACTCCGCGGGGATAACCTCAGTTACATTGCGCTCATTTTGCACTAGCACTTCTTCTGTTTCAATCTTATAACTTGCTGGTTTAAAAAGCTCCTTAAAACAAGTATTTGGTGTAACACTATCCAAATCAACGCCTTGCGTTTTAATAGTATCTAGTAATACTTGGCTTACAATAGATGCTTTCTTGTTTAAACTTGTTTTCCATACACGTGTAGCTGGTTGCACTTCTATTGTTTCAATAACATCTTTATATGTTGCTGGTACAGGAATGAGCTTTTTGCTTGCAGGTACAATTTCAACTTCTTGCTCCACCATTTCATACTCGGCAGGGACAATACTTATTGATTCCCCTGCTTCTTTTACTAAAACTTGTTCAGTAACTGTTTCAAATGTTGCAGGACGTACAACTTTTGCATAACATTCTCCTGCTTTAGCCTGTGGCGGAGTAAGTGCAGTATCTTCTGCACTTACTGCTGTAAATGGTAACAAAAAGCTAACCAATAATGTTGAATATTTAATTTTCATTCCTTTTCCTTTTTTCTTATAAAATTTTTTCACTTGTATTATAGCTTAAAAATTATTACTGTAATGTTAATATGTGCCACTTAATGTTAAACTTTAAATCCCATACTTTTTGCCCCATCAAAACTGGTGCCCATCTCTTTTTCTATCTCTTCTAAAAAGTCTTGGTTAGAAAAGACTGACTCCTTTCTAACTGCCACTTTATAAGCTGTATTTTTAATGACAAGATTTATTTGTCCCCCAGTAAGTTCATATTTTGCAAGTTCTATCATGTTAAAATGCTCATCATAATCTGCATTTTCAGGGAGCATAAACTGCCAAAGGCGTAAACGTTGTTTTTTACCTGGTTTTTTAAATTCTATTTTATGATTAAAACGTCGAGAAAAAGCTTTGTCTATATTCCCCAATAAATTTGTAGTAGCTATCAGTACACCTTCAAATTTTTCTATTTGTTCTAAAAATATATTTTGCATTTGATTATGCATTTTATCTGCTGAACTTCCTGCACCTTCACTCCTCGCACCTAAAAACTGATCTGCTTCATTGAGTAATAAAATAGGATCTACTTTTGCCTTTTTACTTAAGTCTTTAAAATCATCAAATATTTTACGCACATTTTTTTCACTCTCTCCCACATACATTGACAAAATTTTAGAACAATCAAAGGACAATATAGGTCGCTTCAAGGTTTTTGCTAGGCTCATTGCCGTCATAGTCTTTCCTGTACCTGCTGCACCGTAAAAAATAATCCGTGCATCTATGCCTTTTCTTTTATCTTTAATGCCCCATTCTTTTAATTTTTTAAATACTTCCTTGTCCACCTGTTTGACAACATTATTTAATGTTTCTCTTGTCTTGGAGTGCAACACTACATCATCCAAGGTTGTAGTAGGTTTAAGATATTCAAACAGTTCTTGTTCTTCTACAAGTTCATTTAATTTTAGTTTTGCAACTTTCTTTTTCTTTTTAGGATGAATAATCCTTTGCATCACATCTTCTTCTAAGTAAAAAGAACGGCTTACCCCACCAAACATATTAAGTATTTCTTCGTAGTCTATGATATCTTCGGTAATAAGTTTTGCTCCATCTTCAAGTAAGGCACGGTTTTTTATTTTCTCATATTCGTCAAAAGAGATGAGTTCTATAAGTATATTCATATCCCTAAACTGTCCTTCTCCACCTGTATATTCTTCTTTTAATAAGGCTAAGAAAATACGTTTTTCTTTTTCGTCTAACGCTTTCTCTTTAAAAAACTCTTCTACTACTATGGGTTCTTTCGTCATCTTGACACGCTCTTCTATACGTGTGGTGAGTAACGTCAACTTATTTTTTAAACGACCTATGCTTAAAGAGTTGTCGGTAAAACCCTGTTTAAATGTTGCAATTTTATGTAAAAGTGTAACCATGTCAAACTGATCTTGTAAATACTCAAGATGATCAGTATAGGGTTTTACTTCTGGTAAAAAAATCTCTAACGACCCCTCCTCTAGTAACCGTAACAACGATATACTGGGTGTTATAGAAGTACTTAATAATTCTAACTTTGAACTCTCATGAGCCTTTGTTTGACCAAAACTCACTTGTATCACCCAGCCTAAATCAAGCAAATTCTTAATTAAAAAAAGCTTTTTTAGGTAAAGGTATCCTTCTGTAGAGAAATGTTCTTGTAGTAAACTTAAAACTGGTACCTCTTCTACTCCTTTAACATACTGTCTACACATATACTGAATAAGTTCTGCTTCTTCTTTAGAACATTTTAAATGATCAAAAATGAATGCCTTTTTTACATCTTTTGCTTCTATAAAATTTATAAGGTGTCTCAAATTTTTTCCTAATTAGAGGGTATTTCCCAAATGAAGTAAATTTGAGTATAACAAAGATTTGCTATACTTCAAGACATTTAAAACAAAGAGTACTATGCAATTTTTTAAAAACTTATTTTACAAACAATTATCTACACAACTAACTGTCACTTCAACCAACGGCTTTCACCTAAGACCAATAGCACGTTTTACTGCCTTGGCTAAATCATTTGACTGTAATATCACAGTTACTTTTGAAGGCAAAACAGTAGATACTAAAAAGGTTAACACCTTACTCTCACTCTCCTTAGAAAAAGATAATACCTTTACACTCACTACGCAAGGTAAAGAAGCACAAAGAGCTCTTACCGACCTGCAAACACTTTTCACAACACTTATGCATGATGATGTGAAAGTCACCCGCTTAACAAAAGAAGATGTACACTATGAAGGTGAAACTTTAGAAGGTGACATCATCTCTAAGGGCTTAGCTATAGCACCTGCGAGTATGTATAAGACTGAAACTATGGAGCATAAAAATACGCTTACTTTTAAAGATGCTGCAGTAAACACCATAAAATCGTTAGAAGAAACATACAGTGCACAAAAAGAGAGTAGTAATGCAGATATCTATTTGGCACAAAAGGCATTACTCTCTGCACTTACTGATAAATGTGATACACTTGAAGCCTTGGAAGTTTTAATAGCAGATGAATCTGCTAAACTCAAAGGCACAAAGCTCTCTACAAAAATAACAGACTATCAAGACATATTGCAACAAGTCAAAATAGCTTTAGGGCTAGAGATAAAGCTGGTGTTTCCAAAACATAACTTCATACTTCTAGCTGATGATTTACTCCCTAGTGAAATTGCCTTACTTTCTAACACACAAGTACAAGGGGTAATACTCAAAGAGACTTCCATTAACTCTCATACTGCGATACTGCTACGTGCTTCTGGTATACCTTCGCTCATAGCAGATACTTCTATTATACCTTTAAGTACAAACATCATTTTAGATGGTTTTGCAGGGACTATAGTAATCAACCCAAGCAGTGAAGATATACAAAAAGCAAAAGGTTTACAAAATAAACATAAACAAGACAAATTGCACTCTGCGACTAAACGTTTTGAGCCTGCACTAACAACTCAAGGTAAAAGCATCAAAGTATACGCAAATGTGAGTGATGTGTACTCTGCAAAACTAGCCAAAGAAGAAGGCGCAGAAGGCATAGGTCTTTTACGTTCTGAATTTTTGTTTACAGAACAAAGACCTTCACTTGAGATACAAATAAATGCCTATCGTAATATTTTTTCTTTTTTTGATGATGTGACAGTAAGAACACTGGATATTGGGGGAGACAAAGCACTTCCTTATATAAAACTTCCCAAAGAAGCCAATCCTTTTTTAGGGGTAAGAGGTGTACGTCTTTTTAAAACGCATCCAGAAATAATTAAAGAACAACTCCATGCTATCCTTTTGGCAGCTAAGAACAAGCCTGTTAAAATCATGTTTCCTATGATTTCTACAGTGGAAGAATTTGTCTACGCTAAGCAATTTGCATTAGATGTTGCGAGGAAGCATCAACTAACTATTAAGCATATTCTTTTTGGTATGATGATAGAAGTACCCTCAACACTTTTTGCATTAACAGAGTTCGATGCAGTAGTTGACTTCTACTCTGTAGGTACCAACGATCTTGCACAGTACCTTTTTGCCATAGAACGTACACACCCCACACTTAACATAGATACATGTTCACCCGTACTCTTCAATACTCTTACCCACATTGTCAATACTGTAAGCAAACCTATAAGTATCTGTGGGGAATTAGCCGCAGACACAAAAGCCATCCCAGAACTTGTCAACTTAGGGTTCACAACACTTTCAGTAACACCAAAGAGCATAGCACAAACAAAGGAAACAATACGTCATGTTTAACTCACTTCAAAAAATAGGCAAAGCCCTCATGACCCCTATCGCAGTACTTCCTATTGCTGCATTACTTTTACGTTTAGGGTATGGAGACATCCTTGATGGACAGATAGCGTTCATTATGAAATCTGCTGGGGATGCTGTTTTTTCTAATCTTGACTTACTCTTTGCTATAGGCATCGCTTATGGTCTAGCTAAGAACAATGATGGAGCTGCTGCTCTCTCTGGTGCTATAGGTGTACTCATAACTAAAGCAGTTTACATAAGCATTGACAAAGATGTCAACATGGGTGTCTTTGTGGGTATCATCATTGGGGTACTAGCTGGGTCACTCTATAATCGTTATCATGATATCAAACTACCAGAGTTTCTTGGCTTCTTTGGAGGGAAACGGTTTGTACCTATCATCACTGCCATATCTGCCATAGGGGTTGGAGTTTTAGCAGGGTATCTTTGGCACTTTGCACAGTCTGGCATAGATGCATTCTCCAATGCAATTATAGGGCTTAATGAAGTGGGAACCTTTATCTATGGGACCCTTAACCGTCTTCTTATCCCTCTAGGTCTTCACCACATACTCAACTCAGTATTTTGGTTTCAACTAGGCGAATATTCCCATATAAAAGATGGCATAGAAGTAGTAGCAAATGGAGATTTACATCGTTTCTTTGCTGGAGACAAAACCGCGGGTGTTTACATGTCAGGGTTTTATGTGGTGATGATGTTTGGGCTACCTGCTATGGCATTTGCTATCTATCTCAATACACCCAAATATTACCGTAAAAAAGCAGGTGCTATTTTAGTAGGTGCAGCATTTACCTCTTTTTTAACAGGCATTACAGAACCTTTAGAGTTTTTATTTCTTTTTGTTGCACCACCTCTTTTTTTGCTTCATGCGCTACTCACTGGTTTAGCTTTAGCCTCAGCACAAATGCTCAATATACATGCAGGTTTTGGTTTTTCTGCAGGACTTATTGACTATGTCATCAACTATAAGCTTTCTACTAACCCTTTGCTTATCCTACCTTTAGGTGTTACTTTTGCACTTATTTATTTCTTGAGTTCATACTATGTCATTAAACTTTTTAAACTAAATATCTTTGAAGAGATTAAGGAAGCCGGCACTACACAAACAGATGATATTGCACAAGCATTTATTAAAGCACTAGGGGGTAAAGACAATATTATACAGACTGATGCATGCATTACACGTTTGCGTATGCAGGTAAAGGAGAGTTCTCACCTTAGAGATGATACATTTATTGCTCTTGGTGCGAAAGGTATTATACGACCAAACAGTAAATCCATACAAATAGTACTGGGCACACAAGCAGAGAGTATAGCAGATAAAATAAAAAACCATTTACAATTAACGTAATACACGTTATACTTAACGTAAAAATAGGGTTATAGATAATGGTTAAAATCATAGTATTTTTCTTTTTAATCTTGCTGCATGGTTGTAGTTTAAATAATCTTTTTCTAAATGAGGAGATAGACAAAGTCACTGTAGTATCATATACATCATATGTGAAACATCATAGAGCATTTATATCTCGTAGTAATCTTGAAATATTAAAAAATGGGAAAAAATATCTTTACCTTTACAAAAAGAAAACAAATGATATAGCCGTACTGGTACAGAGAAGAAATACATTCTTTTTATATACTCTTTCTGATCATAGACAAAAAGTTCATTCACTTTATGTGCTAAAAAAGAGAAAATATCGCTATGCAGTAAAATATTTTAAATCAATGGGGTATAAAACTATCTCTTCTCCTTCTACAAAAGGATTTGTGATTGAAGTATCATATAAACGTTATAAAAATATAAAAACACTCTTATTTGAATCAAAAGACTATACCCGTCTTGTTAAACTTTATCAAAGAGCCATCTCGGAATATAATTCAAATATAATAAAAACTATTAAAACACAATTACCAAAATCATTGATTTTAAATTACTATAGACGCTATGAACATAGAACAAAAAACCCAAAAAAACTTGAACATCTTAAACTTATCGCTCAAAAATTACTAATAAAGGGACCCGTACTTACGAAAAGATCAACTCAAACTTCAAGTATCAAACTTAACGAAGCCAATAAAACAATAAAAGAAATGAGGGAACCTAAAAAAACTTTTTCATGGTATGATTTCGGTAGAAATAAAACCAAGAAAGAAAAAGAACTAATTATTCAAAAAAATCCCCCACCTTTACCCTATTCTTACTATCTTAATAATGCCTCTTTAGATGAATTACGCACATATCTCTCACAAAATTCAACTAAAAAGTCACTTTCAGCTTCAAAATATTTGATTTTACATCAGAAGAAAAAAAATATGGAGGAAGAAAAAATACTAGAAAAAGGTACACTTGAAGAACTCATCGCTGCATATAAACATAACAAAAACAAAAAATTTAAACAGCGCATCCTCTTTCTTATGAAAAAGAACCTGCAACAATAAGATTTTTATTTATACTATCACATTGGAAAGATTTAAACTAATCTTGGTTCCTTGTGCTTCTTTACTTTCTATTTCCATTGCTATATTTAATTCATCACATAATTTTTTAACAATATGCAAACCTATACCTATGCCCCTATCTTGCTCTTTATAATAACGTTCAAATACCTTAAATGGATACTTAATTCCTTTACCTGTATCTTGCACAAATAAGTCTTTTTCTTCTAATGTAATGGTCACCTCTCCATCAGCAACATTATACTTACCTGCATTACTTAATAGGTTATCCATAATCCTTTTAAAGGCCTCTTTATTTGTTGTTAACTGTGTATTATCTATTTTTAGTTTATAGTTTACATCTGGATAAAGTACCTCAAAATAATTTACCTGATTTTGTATCATTTTCTTTAGAGAAAATTTTTCTGATTGTGTAGGTACACCTTTGAGAAAAATTCGTAAGTTATCTTGTAAGGAAAGAATACTTTGGATATTATTCTCAAGTCTATCTATTTTAATATTATCACCAATTTCTCTTTTGAAAATTTTTAGATTAATAAGCATAGAACTTATAGGTGTATTGAAATCATGCAAAATATCTTTCACAAATTCTTCATTCATATGCAATGCATTTCGTAAAGGTAAAAGTGCATAAATAGAAAATAATAAAGAAACCAATGTAGCAAGAATAGAGTAAAGTAAAAACTTTTTTAAAAGTTTATTTTCTAATCTTTCTAATCTTTCTATATAGCTTTGATAGGGATATATAATTTTCATTAAGTATTTTTTTACTGTTGGAACCTTAAAGTAACCATAAAAATCACCATCTTTATAGAGGATATTCTCTTCTTTATCTTTTTTCCTATCAACAAAGTCAGTTTCAAATCCCTTACACGCTGTAGTGAAGGCACAAAGCTTCATCTGAGTATGAATTTTTTCATCCATTTCTACTTTTTTTATCTGGTATTCATTCCAAAAATTAATGGCCAATAAAATCTCTAAAAGTATTAAAAAAATTAAAAAACTTTTAAGAAAAGATTCTACCTCATACGTTTTCAATCATATACCCTTGAGATCGTATATTTGTTATCTCTATACCTAGTTTGTTTTTTAATTTTGCAAGATTTACACGTAATGCATTAGGGCTTGGCTGTTCAAGAAAATCCATAAGTATATAACTATCAACTATTTTATTTTGTTCCACCATAAGCATATGAAAAATGTTTTGTTGAACTTCTCCTAAACCTATAGTATGCCCATCCTTTTTTAATTCTCTAGTATGTGGATTATAGACTATATCATTTAAACGAATAAGGTTATTATCTTTTTGGTATTTACGCTTAATACGTATTACCAACTCCTCAGGATCAAATGGTTTTTTTATATAGTCATCTGCTCCAATCTCAAATCCTTTTGAAATAGAATTTATATCTGTTAATGCCGTAATATATATGGCTGGCGTTTTATCTCCAGATTCTTTTAAGGAAGTAAGTACGTCAAACCCATCGATGCCTGGTACATTCACATCCAGTATATAAAGGTCATACCTATGTTTAAAAGTCAAATCAAATACATCAGATCCTCTATGTGTAATATCTACACTATAGCCTTCAAGCTCTAAAAATTCTTTAAGGCTCTCACATAATATACGATCATCTTCTAATAATAATATTTTCATCATAAAACAGTATACAAGAGTAATATTAAGGAAATATTACCTTTATAAATATCATTTCTTTTTTTTTGGAATTTTCATTACAATCAAAAATGCTACTAGTATTACGGCATAAGCTGCATAATAATATACATTGTCACTTTGTGGCATTAGTTTACCTCCATAATCACATCTTGATTTTTTACTATAGTATACTTTTTTTCTATATCTTTCAAATCACTGTCATCAGAAATAATAATGGGTGTCACTATATTTCTTGCATGCTCTTGAAGGTATGCTAAATCAACACGAATTATTTCATCTCCTGCTTTGACGCTATCACCTTCATTTACAAGACGCTCAAAGCCTTTTCCTTCTAATGTGACAGTATCAAGCCCTATGTGTACCATGACTTCTAAATCTTTTGTACTTCTGATAGAAAATGCGTGGTTTGTTGAAAAGATTTTACTCACAACACCATCAATAGGTGCTGTAAAAATATTTGATACAGGAATAATTGCTACACCGTCTCCTGCCATTTTTTGTGAAAACACTTCATCCTTAACAGACTCGAGTGCAACTATTTGACCATCAACAGGTGATTTTATCTCTCGTACTTTACGTTTTAAAAATTCAAACATTTATTACCTTTTATATATTTTTTACCTACTATACTTTTTTTCACCATTGACTATTGTTGTTATGATACTAAAATCTTTATCAAATATTACTATATCTGCATCATACCCTTGTTTTAGTATCCCTTTAGGTACGCCTAATTTTTTTGCGGGGGTCATGGTCACTGTTTTTACTATATCTACAAAATGCATAGATGTATGTTTTTTCATATTCAATAAAGCTTCATTCATTTTAAGTACTGAACCTGCTAAGGTACCATCATCTAAAAGAGCTTTCCCTTCTGCAACTTCGACCTTACATCCACCTAAATCATACATACCACATTTCATACACCCAGCACGCATAGCATCTGTAATTAGGATAAGTTTATCTTTTTTATTTTTTTGCACAAGTTCAAGCACCGAGGGGTGTGTATGTACAAGGTCTGCAATTATGTCACAGGTGACACCTGAATCAAAAACAGCTCCCACTACACCTGGTTTTCTATGATGATATGGGTTCATCGCATTAAACAGATGTGTAACATGTGATACTCCCCATAAAAAGCTCTTTTTACTTTCTTCATAGCTTGCATCAGAATGTCCTATGCTTAACACGATATAAGGGTATTCTTTCACTATGAACTTAATAAATTTTTCACTCTCCTCAAGCTCTGGTGCAAGGGTAATCATCTTCACTATATCCATATAGTTTCCTATAAGGTTAAAGTTTGGAGGTTGGATATGTGTCTTGTCTTGTGCCCCATTTTTTTTGACATTTATAAAAGGACCTTCAAGATGTACGCCTAAAATATTTGCTCCCGTTACAGATGTAGAAAATTTCTGCACAGTGCATAAAGCCTTGTCAATCTCTTTAGGTGACATTGTCATAGTAGTTGCCAAGAATGAAGTTGTCCCAGTTTGCACAAGTGTAGTAGAAAGTATCTCTAGTGATTCAAAAGTAGCATCCATAACATCTGCTCCACCTGAACCATGTATATGTATATCAATAAACCCTGCACTTACATAGTTGTTGTTTGCGTCTATAATCTCTAGGCTTTTGTCATCTATTTTGTCATCTATTTTTACAATTTTATTGTCAAAGTATAGTATTTTTCCTTCTATGATGTCATCGCCAACAATCAATTTTCCATTAATAATAGCTTTCATCTTAAGCACTTATGTAAGTGTATCATTCTTCAATTTATCTTTAAGTACACGTTTTAAAATTTTTCCCGTAGCATTTTTTGGTAATGCATCGATAACATGAATTTGTTTTGGTATCTTATAATTTGCGAGATGTTCTTTCATATATTTTTTTAATGAAATTACATCTAAATTTTTTACATCTTTTGCTAACTCTATATAGGCAGCAAGAACTTCTCCACTCTTTTCATCAAATATACCAACAACTGCAGACATACCTACTCCACCAAACCCATCTATCACATCTTCTATCTCACGAGGGTAAATATTAATACCTTTAGAGATAATAAGGTCTTTCTTCCTATCTACTATAAACAAAAAACCTTCATCATCCATATATCCTATATCACCTGTAAGTAACCAGCCATTGACAATCGTTTCACGTGTAGCTTCTGGGAGATTAAAATAGCCTTGCATTACATTATCGCCACGAACAATAATATCACCAATACCCCCTCGTGGCACTTCATTCATATCTACATCAACTATTTTCATCTCATAAGTATAAAGTGCTGTACCTACTGAACCCACCTTTTGTTTTTTGAAAGTATTCATGCATACCGCAGGACTTGCTTCACTTAAACCATAGCCCTCAAGTAGGGTTGCTCTTTTAAACTTTTTCGCCATGGCATCTAATGTTTTAGGTTGTAGTGCTGCAGCACCAGATATAAATGCTCTTATTTTATTAAACCACATAAAATACCATGGTAATTTTGCTTTAGACAAAGCATTATAGACATCTGGTATACCAAAAAATAGGGTTACTCGTTTTGTGAGTGTTTGTTTGAAAATATTTGAAAATGGCTGTATTGATTTTATAATCACAATACTTCCACCTGCATACAGTGGAAGCATCACTCCTATAGAAAAAGTAAAAGAGTGAAACATAGGAAGAAATACAATGGCTCTATCTTTCGCTTTTACATTGATAGTTCTTCTGCCTGATTCGGTATTAGACAAAATATTTCTATAACTAAGCATTGCACCTTTTGGTTTGCCTGTAGTACCAGAGGTATAAATCAATACGGCTATATCATCCAAAGTTTTTTTTGTCGCGTCAACAGTATTATTTGATTCTATTTCATTAAAACTTTGTAAACCATCTTCTACTGTTTCACCTTCCCATAATATATCGCTACATAAAGTGGAGGCAAGACTACTGTCAACAACCCTTTTATATATCGTTGACGCTATTAAAAATGTACTTTCAGAGTTTTCTAAAATATAACTAAGTTCTTCTTCTTTTAAAAAGGTATTGACAGGAACAAGGATTGCACCTATCTTTGCTATAGCAAAAATACTATAAATAAATTCAGGAGAATTACGCAAAAATAGTGCAACTTTGTCCCCCTCTTTTATACCTTTATCCTTCAAATATACTGCAAGGTTATCTACATTCTTCAAGATACTGCCATAGGTAATTTTTGTATCATCTGCAAGAAGTGCTACTTTATTTTTACGTTTTATTCCTTGATATACTATAAGTTCATAAAAATTATTAAATCTATACTTCATCTTAAAACTCGTATGCTATGCCTACTGTAGTTAAGAATGCTCCTCCTCCTGAAAAAGTACCCCCATTAACAAGTACGGGATTATTAGTTAGAGTTGTATTTGGCTCTATTGTAATTGGCTCTTTACTATCATATAATAGAGCAATACCCCATGAAAATTTTTCTGTTTGTTGGTAATTTATCCCCATAGAAACTATTTTTGCATCTGTATCTGGAGTTTCAAAGCCTAGAGTATTTGCAGGTACTGGCGTCTCGTCTATAGCAAACCCAAACATAGCTGTTATTTTATTATCCATTTTAACTGTTGCTCCGAGCCTAAAAGTATTAGTATCTTTCCAGTTTTTAGGTATTGGAGTATCAAAGAAAGGTGTTAAGGCTCCTATATTCGTACCACCATACTCAAAATCTAAATTTTCATATGTTGACCAAAAAGTTCTCTCATAATTAAATTCTAAGGTAAATTTGTCTTGCCATGTTTTAGAAATAGCAAGATTTAAACTTGCTGGCAAGGGAACAGATACACTGGTATCTCCATCATAAACTATATTTGTTCCTGAAGATAATTTCGCATTTCCCTCTTGATTCAAGTCTATATTTGAACGATAAGTTACCGCAAGATTAATATCTGAAGTTGGCTTGTATAGTATTGCTACATTGTATCCAAATGCAAATGTATTGCCTTCCATATCACGGGAGATTTGCCCTGAACTTTTTACAATTCCTTCACTATAAATAAGCCTCACCCCTCCAGCAATACTAAAATTATCTGCAATCTTATAGGAGACATTTGGGTTCACCTCTATAACTTTAAGGGTAAACTCTTCAACAAATGATTTTTGAGGTTGACTTTCCCACCTTTTTGTAAGCCCTCCAGGTACTACCATACTCACACCCCATCTAAAATCACCTATAGGTTTCGCGACATAATGAAAAAAAGGAATAGGTATATTTTCTATCTCTGATTGACCTGAATAAGGATCTATTAGCGTATAAATATTAGAGGGAAGATGTACTAATGTTATACCTCCTTCTAGATAACTTTTATTGTCATCCAAAAAACTCATATTCGCAGGGTTATCATAGTTTGCATCAGCTCCCGTAGTATACGCGACATTTGCCCCACCTAATGCCATGGAGTTTAAAGATTGTTCTGGGATTTTATACCCTCCTGCTACAACTACTCCTGAGGTAACAACACTTAATGTCAACCCTTTTACTAGTCTTCTCATATTTTACTCCTCCTATTTAAAATTTACTCTTGTGAGAAAGCATATAATGCCTTAATTTCTTCTGCCCAAATAGATTCGTCAATAGTTTCTAAGATAAGTGGAATATCATCCATACGCTCATCCTGCATAATAAATCTAAAAGTATCCCAACCTAACTCACCTTGCCCTAAAGAATGATGCCTGTCTACTCTTGAGCCTAATGGTGGTTTAGAGTCATTTATATGCATTCCCATAAGATACTCGAATCCTACTATATTCTCAAAGGCATCCATCGTTTTATCATAAGCTTCTCTTGTCCTTAAATCATAACCACCCGTAAATGTATGACAAGTATCCAGACAAATACCTACACGTGTTTTGTCTTCTACTTTATCAATAATATGTGCCAAATGCTCAAATTTATAACCTAAGTTGCTACCTTGACCTGCAGTATTTTCTATGACCAGTTTTACATTGGAGTTTTTTGTTGCTTCTATTGCCATATTTAATGACTCAGCTATCACATCTAAACATTCAAGTTCTGCTTGCATCATTTTATCTACGTAGGCTGGGTCTTTTTTAGGTATTTTAACAAGGTGAGAACCTGGATGAAAATTGAGCCTATCAAGTCCTAATATACGACAACGTTCTAACTCATCTATAAATGCTTCTCTTGATTTTTCAAGTTTCTCTACTTCTGGGTGTCCAAGATTTATCAAGTATGAATCATGAGGTAAAATGTGCTTAGGCAAAATGCCTGACTTTTCTAAATTTTGATGAAAAACATCAATCGTTTTTGTTTCTAGTGGTTTAGCAACCCACTGTCTTTGATTTTTAGTAAAAAGAGCAAAAGCCTTTGCCCCTATAGCCATAGCATTCAGGGGGGCATTATCTACACCTCCACTTGCACTTACATGTGCTCCTACAAACTTCATCCACCCATCCTCTTCACTTTAATTGATATATTATTAATTGTATCGTGAAACATAATTTCTTTATTTAAAACACTGTAACGTATATTAAATTTATGAGGCTCAACGATATTTTGAGTAAAGCCGTTACGGTTTTTCATTAATCCTTTCGCACTAAAAATTGGTTTTCCCCTAAAAATATTATCAATAATGGCATGAGGATATGTCTCACTTAGCACCGTCTCATTAAAACGTTTTTTACTCATGCACGCTAAAAAACTCATACACACATTTTCATTGCCTATTTCCAATGTCATGAGTGCTTTTCCACTTCCATAAATTTCTACTTTCATCTCATCACTATTTTTATACATAAATCCTAAATCTGCATATTTAAAAGTAGGTGTTTTGAACATTATAAATACACTTTCTTGTTTCTCGTACTCTTTTGTAGTACAGCTATTGAGCAAGATAAGTACAAAAAATAAGTACATAGATTTTCTATATCGTATCATTTTATTTATTTCCTTAGATTTTAGTAAATTATACACAATTTTAAGAGTGATTTAAGCACCTAGTGAGTAAAATTGCGTCCACAAGTTGCAAATGGCCCCTTCGTCTAGCGGTTAGGATCCATGGTTTTCATCCATGTTACAGGAGTTCAATTCTCCTAGGGGTCACCACTTACAGCTTGTTTATTTTAAATGTTGGCCCCTTCGTCTAGCGGTTAGGATCCATGGTTTTCATCCATGTTACAGGAGTTCAATTCTCCTAGGGGTCACCAACAAATCACTATTTAACTACATCATTTTACAAACATTCTAAATTTTACTATAATATCCTAAAAAGAGTTCACTTATGATTCGTATCTTTACTGTTGTTGCATTATTATTACTCCCTATGTATGGTATGGCTACCTCTTTCTATACCGTAAACCTCACTATTTATAAAAACAAAAAAGCCCTCGATAAAAAATTATCAAATTTCTCACCAGCCCTACGTAAAACAATTGTAATAAAGAAGAATAAAAATATGTATAGGGTAAAAACCTTGTTGACAAAAAATAAAAAATTTTTGACAAAACTTTTACCTAGCTATAGAAAAGTTTTCCCTGATGCCTTCATTGCTGCAGTCCCCTTTAGTAAAAACCAAGTTAATCCCAAAGTGCCTTCAAAACAAAAAAAAATTCCAGTAAAAAAGCCAAATAAAGAGGATAATACATTTCTTACTTTACTTCAAAATCAAACATTTTATCTTTCACCCGTATTAAAAGTAGGTGAAAATAAAAAGTTTTTAATCAAGGTAACCTTTACTGTCTCAAATGTAACGTATACGCCTATTTTGGGTAAAGTACCCCCTATGTCTGCCCTTTATAAAGTAGAAGATAATAAATTATTTTTATACCAAAAAGGACTGTTAAATACTAAAGTGTTTAGTTTACTTGAAGAAAGCAGATTTAAATACCATCTTATAAGTTCATGGATTGACAACAAAAGAGTGAAAAATTTACGTTACTACCTTAATCTGCATGATGCAAAGGCATATTTAAATTCGCTGTAATGATAGTTAAATGTTAAGTAATGAAGTGGTGGAGAATATCGGGATCGAACCGACGACCTCTTCGCTGCCAGCGAAGCGCTCTCCCAGCTGAGCTAATTCCCCTGAGATTATGTAGAAAAGTATTTTATCATAAGGCAGGTAAAACCTACCTCATGCCTTACGGTAGCTGAGATAGTCGAAGCTATGAACGTTCTGTGATTTCTAACAGATGGTAGCCAAACTGTGTTTGCACAGGGCCATGTACCACACCTACCTCATCGTTAAAGACTACTTTATCAAACTCTGGTACCATCTGTCCTTGACCAAAGCTTCCTAATGCTCCACCATCTTTACCAGAAGGACATGTTGAGTTCTCTTTTGCTGCTTGTTCAAAGGTGATTTCACCTGCGTTTATCTTTGTTTTTAGTTCGTTACACAGAGCTTCGTCACTTACGAGTATATGTCTTGCTGATGCTGTTGCCATTGTCTTTCCTTTAGGTTAAATTCATATCAAATGTGACAAGTTCACCACGTTTGAGTTTGGGTATTATATCTGTCTTTATCTTACGAATAAGAAAACTTTTTTTAGCAAAAGGTATACTTGTATCTGAGACTACATTTTTGAGTTTTATGTCATAATGTTTTATGAGAAAATTCTGTAAAACATTTTTAAGTTCTTCCTCATCCATGACCTGAAATGTCTCGTCTACAGACAACCCAACCAACTGTGGATGTTCTTTTTGCCCCTCTAAAAGTGCAGAAAATAGTCCCGCATACTGCCCAAACATACTTACATCTACAACATTTAAAACCATATCTATAAGTTCTGGTTTTTCTATGAGTGTTTTCAAAATGCCTAACTGGGCTACATCATCCCTACGTTCAGAAAAGTTATCTTTTGCTTGAGCTACATTGGCTTCTTTGCCAAAGAGTGCAGGTGACACACCTAGCACTGTGGATGCTAAAGGTATATATGCATCTTTTATAATCTGGCTAAGTCCTTCTAAAAACTGTTTTACTGCACCAAAAGCTGCTTCTTTTGCTCTGGGATCATTGAGGTCATACCCCTCACATATCTTCTCTATGACAAAAGGTATAAAAGGTTTTGCACCACGTAACAGTGTGGCTACTTTTTCACTCTGCCCCTTGGCTATGAGGTCTGCAGGGTCTTGCCCATCAGGAAAAAGTACTACGCCTCCATCAAATCCCGCTTTGCTTAGCATATCTGCTGCTTTTAGGGCTGCGGCTATCCCTGCCTTGTCTCCATCGTAAGCTAAAATGATTTTAGGTTCACCTTTACGAAGCATAGGTAAATGCTCTGTGGTTAATGCTGTTCCCATACCTGCAACAGCTTCTGTGAAGCCCGCTTGATGAAACATCACTACATCTAAGTACCCTTCGCAAACAATGAGCTTTTTATTTTTATAAATACTCTCTTTTGCCAAGTGATACCCATAGAGAAGACGTGACTTGTTAAAAAGTTTTGTTTGTGGGGAGTTAATATACTTTGCAGGATGATTGGTAATCGTTCGGCCCCCAAAACCTACTATGCCCCCACTCGCAGAATGGATAGGAAAAGTAATACGCTCCACCAAACGTGCATAAAAGCCTTGACCATTTTCACTTTGTGCAATGATGCCTGCTTCCATTGCTTTAGGTAAGGGCAAATGTGCATTACGGAGAAAAGACATCACTTCTGAGCCAGAGGGAACGTACCCAATCTCAAATCTCTCAATGGAACTCTGACTTACCCCACGCTCAAGCAAATAGCTCATAGAGGTTTGGTTCTGACTTAATTTTTTAACATACCACTGTCCTATGGCTTCTAGTACTCGTTTTGCATCGGAGTAATCTGATGTACCTTTAGTGTATGTTAAAGAAAAGTTAAACATATTTGCAAGTTTTTCTATCGATTCGGGATAGCTAAGCTTTTCAAGTTCCATCAAAAATTTAATACTATCTCCCCCTACACCACAACCAAAACAATGGTATATCTGTTTACTTGGGCTCACCACAAAAGAAGGTGTTTTTTCTCCATGAAAAGGACAATTTGCCTTGTAATTTGCCCCTGCTTTTTTAAGCTCAATAAACGACCCCACTACATCAACAATATCGATACTATTTTTAAGAGATTCAATGGAAGCATTATCAATCATAAAGGCATTATATCTAATTCGCTATAATTTATTGACACAATTATTTAAGGATACTTTTGGAACCTATTTTACCAGCGTACAATGATCCCCTTTTTAGCATATTACTTATAATAACTTTGGGACTTATCATTGCTGTCTCTACCTATGGATGGGGTATATATAAGCAGCAAAAAGAAAAAGGTAATCTCCTTAAGTTTTTAGATAAATTTGATTCATCAGAGTGTGCACTAGAAACGGATAAAATGCCTTTTGAAATACATATGCTAAAACCTTTAACACTCTTAGCCAAAGCATTTGAAACTGCGGGAGAGTACCATAAAGCTATTTCTATCTATCTTTACCTTATCAAAAACATTTCAGAGGAATCTGGGAAATCAGAGCTTATGGAACGCCTAGGGAATACCTATCTGTATGCTGGTTTTTTAGAGCGTTCAAGGAGTATTTATACAGATATTTTACGAAAGACACCACGCAATGTAAACGTGCTGTATCAGCTAGGTATCGTCTATGAGATGATGCATCAATACAAAAAGGCTCAAGAAATACTCCCTCCTCTTGAACTTCTTGATGAAGACACCTATACACTTAAAATATTTTTGGATTTACTGCAAATACAAGCCAACAAATCTAGTACTACGGAACATAAAATAAAACGGCTCAAACATATCTTAGAAGAAGAACCAAAACTTTACCGTGAAGTTATTTCTGCTTTACTAAGACTTGACATCAAGGAAGCATGGGAAGTCATAGACCCCTCACGTATCAAAGAGATACTTGACATACTTTGGTTCTTACCAAATTCACAACTCGATTTAGATATAATCCAAACCAATAATGAGCTTCGTACTCTTTATTATGCAAAGGGATATCTACAAAAACCCTCAGATGAACCTTGGGAAAGTGGTATTTTTGCACTAGACCTATTGGCAACAGCTAGGCAATATGGATTTGATGAGGGAGAGTTACATTTTTCCTATTTATGTAAAAAGTGTAAACAAAGCTTTCCCATGAGCTTTAAACGTTGTCCAAACTGTATGGCAATACATTCTGTAAAAGTGGAGGAAAACATTGAAAAAGCAAGTCCGCAAACAGATTACTCTTTACTCTGATGGGTCAAGTCTTGGAAACCCAGGCCCGGGTGGATATGGAGGGATTTTAGAATATAACGGTAAACGCAAAGAGTATAGTGGTGCCGAAATACATACTACGAACAACCGTATGGAACTTCAGGGCGTTATAGAAGGATTAAAACTTCTAAAAGAACCTTGTGATGTGGAAGTAATATCTGACAGTTCTTATGTAGTTAAAGCCATCAACGAATGGCTAGAGGGATGGGTACGTAAAAATTTTGCAAAAGTTAAAAATGTCGATATGTGGAAAGAGTACTTAGCGGTAGCGAGTATGCATAATGTAAAAGGAACTTGGGTTAGAGGTCATAATGGGCACCCAGAAAATGAACGTTGTGATGCGTTAGCAAGAAACGAAGCAGAACGCATAAAAGATACTTTATAAAAAGGATATGATAGATGAACGATTATAGTCACTTGGAAAAAAGACTGAACTATACCTTTAAAAACAAGCAATTGATTATTGAGGCTTTGACACACAAGAGTCATAAAAAGCCTTACAATAATGAGCGGCTTGAATTTTTAGGGGACGCTGTACTGGACCTTATTGTGGGAGAGTATCTCTTTACAAGGTTTCCAAAATCAGATGAGGGCATCTTGTCAAAAATTCGTGCATCTCTTGTCAATGAAAGTGGATTCACTTTACTTGCTCGTAAACTTGACTTAGGTTCTTATATTTACCTCTCACTTGCTGAAGAAAACAATAAAGGAAGAGATAAACCTTCTCTTTTATCTAATGCCTTTGAAGCCATTATAGGTGCTGTTTACCTTGAGGCTGGGTTAGAGACTGCTAAAAATATATCTATCAAGTTACTTGAAGAGTCTCATCCTAAAATTGATTTACAATCTTTGTCAAAAGATTATAAAACAGCTTTACAAGAATTAACACAAGCAACACATGGTGTTACACCTAGTTATGAATTACTTGGCTCTTCTGGTCCAGACCATCTAAAAGAGTTTGAAATAGCTATAATACTTGATGACAAAACTATTGCCACAGCAAAAGGTAAAAGTAAAAAAGAGGCGCAACAAAAAGCAGCACAAATAGCTCTTAAAGCCTTAAAGGAAACAAAAAAATGAATACCTTTGGAAAAAAACTCACTCTTACTACCTTTGGGGAGTCTCATGGAAAAGCTCTAGGGTGCATACTCGATGGCGTTCCTGCTGGGTTAGCGATAGATAAAGATTTTATTCAATCTGAACTAGACAGACGCAAACCAGGAAAATCCAAACTAGAAACGGGACGAAAAGAAGATGATAAATTTGAAATACTCTCTGGAATCTTTGAAGGGCTAAGTACAGGTACCCCTATAGCCATGATAATCTTCAACACTAACCAAAAGTCTAAAGATTATGAAAATATAAAAGACCTCTTTCGTCCAGGACATGCTGACTTTACCTACTTTCACAAATATGGACTGCGTGACTACCGTGGAGGTGGACGTTCTTCTGCTCGTGAGACAGCAGCACGTGTTGCTGGTGGTGCCATAGCAAAACTGATGCTCAAAGAACTAGGTATTAAAATACAAGCAGGGCTTTGCGAAGTAGATGGAATAAAAGGGGAAGTCCAAGATTTTGCCCATGCTAGAACTTCAAAACTCTATGCCCTTGACCCAGCAGTAGAAGCAGCACAAGAGCAGGCTATTTTAAATGCTAAAGAGAAGCATGACTCTGTAGGTGGTGTAGTACTCACTACTGCAACTGGTGTACCTATAGGACTAGGAGAGCCTCTTTACTACAAACTCGATGCAATCCTTGCTGAGGCTATGATGGGCATCAATGCAGCCAAAGCGGTGGAGATAGGAGATGGCATAGTCAGTACCCATCTCAAGGGAAGCCAAAATAATGATGCTATCACAGTCAATGGCTTTAGCTCAAATCACTCGGGTGGGATGCTTGGTGGTATTAGTAATGGCGATACTATTATCGTAAAAACACACTTTAAACCCACACCTAGTATCTTTCAAGAACAAGATACGATTACTACCAACAATGAAGAAGTAAAATGTAACCTTAAAGGCAGACACGACCCTTGTGTTGCCATTCGTGGGACAGTGGTATGTGAGGCGATGATGGCACTTACCTTGGCTGATATGACACTGCTTAATATGGGTAAGAAAATGGAACATTTAACACATATTTATAAAAGGACAAACAAATGAAAAAAATAGGCTTAGGGCTTGTAGCTCTCATATCTATAGCAAGTATCTATTACTTTACATTTGGTGCTTCTCAACTCACTGAAGAAATTAAATTACAAGTAAATACGCAACTTGCCTCTTTGGAAAAAGAAGGTTTTGAGATAAAAGAGAGGAAAATTGAGGAGAAAAAAGAGCATTTTATCATCTCTTTTGATGACCCTAAAAAAATATCTGCTTTTTTGTATCGCCAAGGGATGCAACTAACGGCAGAGGACGCAGAGGTACTTAAAGGACTTAAGTTAGGTGTAGATACATACTATTTACCTGATGCATACTCTTTGGTCTCATTTGACATCTATCCTATTGCATTACCTGAAATATTTACTTCCCCTAGCGATAATGATGAGAAACACGTTTTAGAGCAAATAGAAAAAATGTTAACTAAAAAAACATTTCTTATGCACGTTGCTATCAATAAAACAGCTAGTGGATTTAAAGGTCACATTGAAGATTTTAACGAAACTATTAAAGATCAAGAAACTGTCAATTTACATTTAAAAACGCTAAGCTTTAAAGGTGGTATTAAAGAAAATACGATACATAACTTCACGCAAACACTAGAAAATTTCTCTGTATTTATTTCGGATGAAATGAAAGTTTCTTTTTCCGATGTAAAGAGTGATTACGAAATTACAGGTAAAACACTATATGACTACACAACACACTATACTATTGATAATATACTCGTAGATATAAAGTCTGAATTAAAAATAGCTATACAAGATATAGATGTCCTCTCTACTTCTATCGTGAAAAATAATCTCGCTTCAGGAACCATAAAAACACTGGTTACGCATACAAATATAACTGATGGGAAAGAGCCCTATGATTTAGAAAATTTTATCGTTGAAATGAAAGCCTCTAACATTGATATCACTGCGATAAATAAAATGCAAAAAGCTGACCTCTCTGATAAAAAAGTGATGAATGATATCTTAAAACAACTCTTTTCAAAAGAAGTAAAGTTTGAAATTTCTACTTTATCTTTAGAAAGTATCGAAAATGATGGACAAAAGATAGATGGTTTTGAACTAGGAGCGAAAGTAGCACTGCACAAAGACTTCGATGTATTAGCTTTAGAAAGAAATCCATTATCAGCTCTTAGGACTATAGATGGCGATGTAAAGCTTGAATTTTCAAAAGAGTTATATGAACTTATAGCACAACAACCCCAAGCAATGATGGCACTCATGATGTTCCCACCAAAAGATGAAAATGACAAGAAACAGTACACATTTGAGCTACAAAATGGCAAGTTTACCGTCAATGGGAAACCTATAATGTAACTCCTCTACTATTAAGAGAGTCGATAGCTTCACTTTCCCAACCTCTTACTTTTGGATGAAACAGTAGATTCATCCAAACACTTCACCTTGAACGTCCTACGATGTATATCACACCTGCCATACTTAGCTAATGCCTTCATGTGGGCTTTAGTTCCATATCCTTTATGTTTTTCAAAACCATACTCTGGATACTCTTTTGAAAAAGCTATTATCTCTCTGTCTCGTGTTACTTTTGCAAGTATACTAGCGGCTGACACTTCAGCTATTTTATCATCTGCTTTTACCATAGTTGCCATGTTCTCTACCCCAAAGGTACTGTTGCCATCAAACAAGTAATCAACACCTTGTAAGTGTTCTTGTATGCTTAACAAACCTTGATGTAAACACTTAGAAATACCAAGTTCATCTACTTGATCTGCTGAAAAAGATATGATGTGGTACCGAGAATTTTCTATGATACAAGAGTAGAGGGCTTCACGTTTTTTTTCTGTCAGTTTTTTAGAGTCCATCAATCCCTCGATAAAAGAAGTAATAACTACCCCTGCCATAACCAACGAGCCTGCTAGACATCCACGTCCTGCTTCATCTATACCACATAATATTTTATTTTCAAGGTGGTGCATAATGAAGATTATACTAACTATGTCATTAAATATTTAAGTATGTGAATATTTATCAATCATTTATTTAGAAATTAATGCTAAAATCTTACATTAATTTTTTTTAAAACTAATAAAATATATTAAAGGCATAAATTGCTTCAAAGAAATTATATACAAATATTTCTGTCTGTTCAAAAAGCTCTTTTTTTAAGAGAACTTAATATGCGTTTTTCAATGAGTAGAATAGGACTCTTTTGGACTTTCGTTCAACCTTTTTTGCAGGTATTAATTTTTGTCCTTATAAAAGTTTTTCTCTTTGGAAGAACTGCTGAAACATTTGACTTTGCTGTCTTTTTGGCACTCAACTTTACTGCCTTTAATATGTTTAAAAGTATCTCCAATATGTCAATGGGCGCTTTTAATGCTAACAGAGGTCTCTTTATTTACAAACAGGTTAAACCTATAGATACCATTATAGCAAGGGGTATTGTAGAGTTGTTTATTACTGGGATTATCATACTCACCTTTATTCTAATAGGATTCTATTTTAATTATGATATGAACGTAAAAGATCTTGAATTGGTTGCATTAGGATATATGAGTCTTATGATATTTAGCTTTTCTTTTGGTTTATGTTTGGCTATTGCCAATACTTTTATGCCTAGTGTAAGCAAAGTGGTGGGGTTTCTTATGTATTTTTTAATGTTTGCATCTGCTCTTTTTTATACGGTAGATATGCTTTCACCTGAACTTCAATCTGTTGTACTCATGAACCCTCTTACACATTTTATGGAATTGATTCATGGCTCATACTTTTATGCCCTTGATATTGCACATGTTAACTATCACTATATGTTTATATGGACAATCTCTTTGCTATTTGTAGGTCTATGGCTCTATGAGCGACTTGAAAGGAAAATTATATCCTTATGATTGAACTTACTAACGTCACAAAATTTTTTCAAACAAAACATGGGAAAAAATATATCCTTCAAGATGTCTCCCTTACCATACCTGACCATCAAAATATAGGCATTCTTGGAAGAAACGGTGCAGGTAAATCTACCATCATGCGTATGCTTGGTCAGATAGAGTTTCCAAATAGTGGAAAAATTACCTCCCCCAATACTTTCTCCTGGCCACTAGGTCTTGCTGGTGGTTTTGTTGGCAATATGACCGGCAGAGCAAATGTTAAGTTTGTATGCAGACTCTATGGAAAAAACGAACAAGAAATACAAACAATCATAAAAAAAATACAAGACTTTTCAGAACTTAACGAGTATTTTGACATGCCCATAAAAACTTACTCGTCAGGTATGAAGTCAAGGTTAAGTTTTGGACTAAGTATCATGTTTGATTTTGACTATATGCTTATAGATGAGACACTCTCTGTAGGTGATACAAGATTTAAAAAAAAATCTAAAGCGGCTATTATGCAGAAAATAGAAACATGTTCTGTCCTTCTTGTAAGTCATGACATGGGAACATTAAGAGAAATATGTGATGCGGGTATTGTTGTGAATGAAGGGAAAATGTACTATTATACAGATATACATGATGCTATCAACGAATACGAAAATATAAATAAAAAATCTGGATAAATTACATTTTAATTTACACGAACAAAGGAAAATAATTAAATATGAAAATCATACTAAAACTAATATTTATACTACTCTTAGTACTCTCAGTACTCTATGTTGTCTTTATTGAAACGGAACGATTTCAATCAAACTCTACAATCACTGTTAGAGATTTATCTCAAAAACAAGCTACCAACCCATTTGACATGATTTTATCTCAAACATCTCCTGTGATGCAAGACTCTAAGTTACTGGAGCTTTACATTCGTTCAGAAGATATGTATAAGTATCTTGACAAAGAGCATAATCTATCAAAATACTATACCGGAAAACAAATAGATCCTTTACGAAGACTCTCAAGCGATATACCTTTTCCATCATATCAATTATCCAAAGAGAATCTATTAAAGGAGTATAATAAGGATCTCTTTATTCTTTACGATACACCTTCTACTGCACTTAAATTAGGTTTTGCTCATGCAGACCCTAAGGTGGCTCAATCTATTGTAAAAAGCATTATAGAATATGCTGGGGATGAGATGAATAGACTTGAAAGAGATAATGCTAATGTTGCATTGCGTTTTTTAGAGAAGCAGGTTGACAAAAGTAGAACAGACTTTACCAAAGCTGTCAAAGAGATGATAAACTACCAAAATGAACATAATACTTTTGACCCCAACCTTGATGTAAAATCAAAAAGTACTATCCTTGCAAATCTAGAGAGTGAACTCATTAAAAAAACTGTGGCATTTCAAAGTGGTGGAAAGTTTATGATTAAAAATTCTGCTGAACAAAAAATAGCCAAACGTACCATAAGTAACTTGAAAAAAGAGATAGACCGTGTTAAAAAAGAGATAGCTGGTTCAGGGGCAGATGTAAAAGAGCTTAACCAAGCTGTATTTGATTTTGAAATATTGAGAAACAATATTGACTTTACTAAAGAAGTATATAAAAAATCTCTAGAAAAACTTGAAGAACTAAGAACCCAAGTCAATCAAAACATTAAAAATCTTCTTGTAATTAATCAGCCATCATTAGCAGAGAACTATACTTACCCTAATAAAACAAAATCCATTCTTACGATATTTATTGTACTTGGATTTTTATATAGTATACTCATCTCTATTATTACACTACTTAGAGACCATAGAGACTAAAAGATATAGGAAAATACAAGTTGTACTTTCCTGCTTATTAGGTTTCTTATCTTCAACTTTATTTGTACATATTTGGAACCTGTGACTAACTCTCTTTGCAAATCTAAATTATTTAAAAAATCTTCAATGCTACAAAGTTGTTTTGAGAGTGGATGCAAATAACGTGGATACTTTATAAGTGCTCCTGCTACAAGTTCATTCACATTCAACTTCCTTTCTCTTCTAGAAGAAGATTTTTTATCGTAACTTAGACCCCATCCTGCATAAAAAGGCATACCATACGTATACACTTCTATGCCCCTTAACATCGCCTCAAAACCTACTAGTGATGTCATTGTATGCACTTCATGCACATGAACAAGTATACTATCTAGGGAGACCTCTTCAATGATTTCATCACAATACATCAAAGCTTCATCTTTTTCTATATTCCCTTTACGGTTGCCCGCTATTACATCAGGATGAGGCTTGTAGATGATATATCCCAACGGTGACTCCTCTCTTGCTTGTTTTAACAGAGATAAATTACTCATTCCCTTAGCCCCGTACTCTATAGAAGCATCATCTTCTACTTGCCCAGGCACAAGCAGAAGTCTTTTATTTTTTGGAAAATTTAAATTTTTTGACTCATAGGGATTATATTTCGATATTTTTTTATCTAATATATATTGTTTCACTTTTTTTGCCCGTTGCATCAGTGCAACGTCATCTGAAAAGGCATAGTTATTGAGTATATTTTCCAAGTCACTCTCTTGTGTAGGGTCAAAATAAATACCTCGTGAATCAACCACCAATGAATACGGTTGCGTTAAATCAGAACCTAACCCTACAGAGCGTATAAATCCATCTTCAACTCTTAAAATAGATATACTGTTTTTTTCTGCATATGCTTCTAGTTCTTTAAAGGATTTCCTTCCCCATATATAGATTTTGTGGTTTTTGTTTAACCCTTTTTTTAAAGCACTCGCCAAATAGTCCTTGGCAAAAAGTGGATTGATAAAGACTATATTTTTATTCTTATATTCATCAAAAAATGGTCTTACAAAAAAATGTTTCCATCTTGAAAAACCAAAAAAATATGCCTTACTTTCAACCTTTATGCTCTCCATGTCTTTGATAAAAATCATATCCTCAATTGCCTCTAAAATTGTAGATTGTTTTTGTGTGTGTCTATTGATATATTGTGCATATAAAATATATGCTCCCGCGAACACTTCTACAACACTTAAAATTTTTGTTCTTCTTTCTATCTGAATTTTATCTTTAGTAATCCCCCAGCCTGCATAAAAAGGTATGCCAAAACAGACACACTCTTTTCCAAGTATCAATGCTTCAAAACCCATTTGAGATGTTTTTGTATAGACTTTATCCATATATTCTAGTAGAGACAAGGGGTTTACATTCTCCTCTATCACTATACATTTACGATCAATTTTCAGCATATCGATATCAGATTTTTTTGTCCCTTTAATCACATCGGGGTGTACTTTAATGTATATCTTGGCATCAGGGTTGTCATTGATTGCTTCATCTATCATCTCTTCTGTTGTAAACATATCTGCCATACCATATTGTAAAGACAAGTCTCCTAATGTTTGTGCTACTATTAAAATACGTTTTTCTCTACTATTCTTGTCATCTAATTTGTATTTTTTCTTAAAATTTTTATCTACATGTTTAACATCATTGTATTTAGAAAGATGATATTTATTTATCAGTGCTATAGCCTTTTGTGCTGTGTGCATTAAGCTCTCATCTAATGAAAAGTCATAGCTATTGAGTATCTTTTCAAGACGAGATGGAGAAGTAGCATCATAATAGATGCCCAAGTCATCTTCAATATAGGAGAGTGAATATCTCTTGGAAGAGAATGTTATACCTAAAAAACCGTCTTCCATCAATGTATATTTTCCACCAAACCTTTCATAACACCCTACTGCAAAACGTCCTGTTTTTTTTCTCCCCCAACCCTTAAAGTGACGGTCAGTAAAAATAGATTTCAAAGCGTTCAAGTAGAACAAATACCCATTATGCATTATCTATACCCACTACTTCACATATTTGTTCAAGTCTCTGTTTCCAAGTATGCTCCTTAGCCACATATGCTGCTCCTGCCTCTGCACGTTTTAAGTCTCGTTCACTTGGTCCATCTTTGAGCCTTGAGAACAGTTCTAGTGCCTCTTGTTTATTTGAGACAACATGACAATAGTCTTTAAAATATTTCTCCACAGAGGGTGCATTGTTTGTCACTGCTATACCCCCACAGGCAAGTATCTCTATAAGTCTTCTTGAAAACATGGTAGGTGAGTTAACGATAGTGTTGACATTGAGTGAAATACTATATTCTTTGTAAACCTTTGAGGTATCTATGTAGTCAATAGATTTATGTACCTTTATACATGGGCTTTGAGGATAGCGATAGTCTGAGGATTTTCTACCGGAGTTACGATCCCAAACTTCTAGCCCCATACCTGCTTCGCATGAGGCTTCAAATATCATATCTTGCCACTTTTTACGCTCTGGATGAATATGCTGTGAGTAACTCCCTATAAAGTTTGCATGATTTGATTTAAAATGAAAGCCTGTAAAGTGATGAATGCTAGGTTGGACTGCAAACATCAAGGTGTTGACACTTACATGGTTTTCTACTACATTTTTATATTTGGGTATGCAGTTTTCATCTACAGTAAATATATGCTCAAAGAGTTTTGCACTGTTTATAAACCTATTAAAATGTACCCCATCTTCTTTGTTCCAAAATAGCGTGGGGATGCCTATATTTTTTGCGAACGCTACTACAGAGGTAAGCTTTTTATTATGACGATTCTTATGTTCTGGATAAGCAGCTATTTTGTATTTCCATCTATTTTTATGTCCTTGCCAAGCAGATTCGACAAAAAGTATATCTGGTTTCCAAAACCTTAACACTATCTTGGCATTTTGTGGTGTCAGATGCCAAACATCTGCTTCTAGTTCAAGTGCTTTGCTTGTGAGAGCATCTGCGATGAGTGCTATTTTCATTGTTTAAACCTTATTCTCATGTATCATATATATTTTGATACAATATCATACCTAATCATTTGGAGTTTTTCTATGTTTTCTTCTCTAAAATCACTTAAAGAGAATGCTATTTCATTTTCTGTACAAAAAGCCATTAATTTACGGGCAGACAAGCTAGGTGTCACTATAGACTCTTTTCACATAGACACCACAAACAAAAACATTACAGCAACACTGAAGTTTAAAGATGAAAAAGAGACACTTGTGATTGAAGCACATCGCTACAGCATCACACAAAAAAACAATAGCCATTTCTTAGAAGTAGAAAACATAGTAAAATCACGCTCCTGGGAAAACAGCTACATCGATGGTAAACGCTATAAAATCCCAAAAGAGATAGTAAAAATTGTTACATTTTTACTCTAACTTTTTAAGAAGTACTAAGGCGCGTCATACCCTCGAAGTACATCATCAAGCACCAAGACCATATCGTCTTGCGATTGTGAATCAAAGGTTTGACTCCCCTGTGTAAATGTCCCATCTATCGCTGTTGACTCTCCTGTTCTTGGGTCAAACCAGTACGCCTTAATGGCATTGCTTGAGACTTTTGTCAAGTCAACAGTTACACTTCCTCCCTCTACTAGATATACAAAAGCATACCCATCTCCTCTGATGGCGATGCCATTTTCTGATGTGACAATGGAGTCATCAGGTGTTCTGTGCAAAAATGGTCTGCTGGTATTGAGTTTTACCAGATGTGTCATCTGCTTGACTCCAGTAGCATTGATAACATCGTCGTCATACCAGTTAGTAGTAACTGTCTCTCCACTATCTACATCCCCCTCTACATAAAAGCCACGCACTACACTATGCCCATAGGTAAAGCCAAATGCCCCTGAAAAGAGTTGGCTGTATGCCATTTTACGCACATCCGTATCTGTAAACCTGCTACCATCATTAAGTTCAGCATTGTCATCAACCCATTTACATTTTATAAATGCCTCATACCTAGGCTCTATGTCAACCAATGCCCAGCCTTTATCATAAGCATTTCTAAATGACTCAAGTCCCCCTTCATAATCTACACAATGTCCAGTTTGAATGGTGTCAAAGTTAAACCATTCATCACTCTCATCAAACCAATATGATGCAGGATAACTTGTAGGATGGTATGTCATAAGATGTTTATCTTTGATGATATCATAGATACTATTACCCAAAGCATCCCATATCTCTTCACTATCACCCTCAGGCTTAGTGTCTCCACCGTTTATCCAAATGATGTTAGGCTCATCTTTATATCTATCGGCTATCCATCTACCATAAGCATCTGCTTCCTCTGCAGAGGTAAGCCCCCTGTTGTCTTCACCTAGAGTCATATTCCATGCGGGTAAAAGGGCGATGTACATACCAAGTTCTTCTGCTTTAGCTATGATGTAGTCTATGTCATCCCAATACGCTCCATTTGGGTCTGTAAAATCTTCGTTTCTAAATGGTAGTTCTCCATCTACATTGTCATTATACGCTTTATTTTGTACAGCAGAAAACATAATGACAGTAAAGCCTTTCTCTTTTCGGTTTTGCAGGTATGTGTCTATCTCATCATGTGTTAGTTCATGCGAGAGTTCCCATGCAGTATCTGCCATCCAAAAAAATGGTGTGCCATTACTATGCTCTAAGTCATGCTTGTTTTCAGAGACCACTAAACGGCCATGATCCCATGGTTTTGCAGTATTTGGGTCTGTTACCGTGACAGTTCTATTTGTTTCATTGGTATTGCCTGCTTCATCTGTCACACGGTATGTAACCTGATAGGTGCCGGCTTTCATAGTATTGACATAATTTAGGACAGTCAGGTCCTCTGTTAAGTCACTGCCATTGGCATCGACTGCGGTAGCCCCTGCATCTTCGTAGGTGGTGTCTTTTAAAACACTCACTTGAGTATCCCCATCTAAAGTAATGGTAATCTTTTGCTGTGCAGGTACCTCTGCTTCTTTGACATTTACCACCCTTACAGCTGTTGCTTCATTTCCAGCTTCATCTTTAACGGTGTATGTTACTGCATACTCCCCTACTGTTAATGTATCTACAGTGCTTGTAAAGGTTAATTTATCTGTAATATTTCCATCTATATCATCTGTTGCAGTTGCTCCGGCATCTTCATAAGTGCTAGATTTTGTAATCTCTACAGGGTTGTCACCCAGTAGCGTTATGGTAGGTTTTGTTGTATCTTGTTCTATAGTTAAATTTTGCTCCACCTGAGGTTCTTGCGTAGGTTCAGAGGAAGTCTCTCCCCCACATCCTAGTAGCAGGAGGCTAAACAAAGAAACTAACCCTATCGTATATATTTTATGCATGGTTCTCTTTCCTTAAATATATTAAATTTTAAGTTAAACCGTACCATAGGTTGCATTAAAATATACTATATTTATTCTATCTTTTGCAAAACATCAGGAAAACGCCCATAAAAACTGCCATTTAGTTGCGTATGTTTCACAAGATAATGCCTAAATGCTTCATACAGTTTCTTGTCTGGTTTTGTTGCATGGTTCCAAAACGCATCAAGACTCATATGTTTACAGGTTAAACCTTCTATGTCATAGATTGCCCTACCTAGTACAATAGTTGCTGTACCATGATACAAGGAAGAGAGCCCTACTGTACTGTTGATAGTCACAGTTCCTTTCGCAGATTTTAGGCAAGAAGGCAAATGGATATCATGCGCACTTATTACTCTATGTGCTACACCATATTTCTCTGAGATGGTTTTAATATATGAAGTATAGTTTCTTCTACCTCTGTCCATAGGGTGATGTTTTATAACCAATTTTGTTTTTTTAGGAGAAGATTTTGAAAAAGACTTTATAACAGTTGAGATAAACTCTTCCATAGAATTAAAATGTGAATGCTCTGTTACCTGAAAATCATTATACGTTTGAAGAGGTACAAAATAGTAATTGCCTTCCTCTTGCATAAAAAGTATTTTTTCAATAGATTTTTCTGTCAGCTTGTAGATAGACTTCCTCACTACGTTTCGTATACCAAAAAAGAACTCTTGCAAAAAGTTATACTTTGTATGATGTTTGTAATGAGGATAGATAAACCAAAAAATATCTTTCATCATAAAATATACAGTAGACATCCAAATTCTTTTATAGGTACTTGACATGGCATCTAAAATTTCTATGTCTTCCTTAGGGTCATATCTATCCACATAAAAATTTGCCTCTCTAGGTATCTTACTAAAATCATTTACCCCATGTTTCTCCATAGTGATAAAATGAGGACGTATATACCCTTCTTCAAATACAAAAACCTCAACGCCAAGTCTATCTGCAACTTGTATAGTAACACGTTGATAGAATCTACAATCTCCAAAAAGAAATATTTTATCTATTTTCTCATCTTTTAAAAAAGATGCTATATATTCTTCCCACTCTTCACTTTTACCTTTATACGGAATGTAGTTTTCTTTTTTGGAAAAGAACCAGTCTCCCATGTTGAAGCCTATTTTATAAGTAATAGCCCCTTGCTTTTCAAAAGAGAGAGCTACCTCTTTAAAAAAGTTTCCCATTGGACCTTGTAAAAACAATATATTTTGATTTTTAATATTACTTATTTTATTCATTGTTTCCATACTTACTTATTATTTTTATACCTTGTTTAGCAGCATAACCATCTAAATCAAACTTAATCTTTCCAAAAGTATAAATAAAAAATGTCAATAAATGTCAAATCTATCTATACGTATGTTACCAATATGTTATCAATTAATCCAAATCAAGGTAGGCTTACTAAATATATGTTAGACTTTTACCCGAAGAAGATCATATGCCATTAATTAGGTCAGAAAGCTACAAAGTCTTTTAAAAGATTGGCGAGTTACGATTGATTTTAATGATATAGTTATTTTTTATTTTTTGACAAAATTAAACTATCATTTTAACTTAAAATTTATTAGAACAAGGGAAATGAATGAAGAAAATATTAATTGTATTTGGAACGCGACCTGAAGCCATTAAGATGGCTCCTTTAATAAAAGAGTTTGAAAAAAACAGTGAGCACTTCACTATGAAAATATGCGTTACCGCACAACATAGAGAGATGCTAGATCAAGTTTTGGAACTTTTTGATATCACACCTCATTATGATTTAAACATTATGAAAAATGGACAAGATCTTTATGATGTTACCTCTAAAGTACTGCTGGGCATGAGAGATGTTTTAAATGACTTTAAACCAGACCTTGTGTTGGTGCATGGAGACACCACAACAACCATCAGTACTACATTGGCATCTTTTTACCAAAAAATACCTGTAGGTCATGTGGAAGCTGGTTTGAGAACAGGAGATATCTACTCTCCTTGGCCAGAAGAAGCAAACAGACTTCTTACATCAAGAATCACAAAATATCATTTTGCTCCGACATTAACGAACAAGTCAAACTTGGAAAAGGAACATGTTGGTGCTAAAAATATTATTGTCACAGGAAATACGGTTATTGATTCTCTTTTTATGGTCATTGAAAAAATCAATACAGATGCCGAACTAAAAGAAAAAATACAAAATACTATAACATCTTTAGGGTATAGCTATAATCCAGAAAAGAAACTTGTATTAATTACAGGGCACAGAAGAGAAAACTTTGGAGATGGTTTTTTAAATATTTGTAATGCATTAAAAGAGTTAGCACAAAAACATCCTGATGTTGATTTTGTCTACCCTGTGCATCTTAACCCAAATGTGCAAAAACCCGTCAATGAAATACTCACAGGTATTAACAATGTTTACCTCATACCACCGCTTGACTATCTACCTTTTGTCTATCTGCTTAATCAATGTCACCTCATCTTAACAGATAGCGGAGGCGTACAAGAGGAGGCACCATCTTTAGGTAAACCTGTACTTGTTATGAGAGATACAACAGAAAGACCAGAAGCCCTAGAAGCAGGGACAGTTATGTTAGTAGGGACAAACAAAGAGACTATTATTAAAAATGTTTCTAAGCTACTAGAAGATGAATTGGCCTACAAAAAAATGTCTTATGCACACAACCCATATGGCGATGGTACAGCTAGTGAAAAAATTGTAAATTATTTAAAAGGGAGAAAGTAAAATGAGTTTCAATAGTATATGTATGATAGGTTTAGGTTATATAGGTTTACCAACTGCTGGTGTATTTGCAAAAAATGGCATTAAAGTAAAGGGTGTAGACATTAATGAAGATGCGGTAAATACTATTAACCAAGGTAAAATACACATTGAAGAGCCTGGGCTTGAAGAGCTTATAAAAGAGGTTGTGGATAAGGGGATGTTTAGTGCCTACACTACGCCTCAAGAAGCTGATGCTTTTATCATGGCTGTACCTACTCCGTTTAAGGGTGATGACCATGAACCTAACCTTGACTACATAGAGGCAGCTACACGTTCTTTAGCCAAAGTACTCAAAAAGGGTGACTTGGTTATTTTAGAATCAACCTCTCCAGTGGGAACGACAGAAAAAATGTCAAAATGGTTAGCTGAAGAACGTTCAGACTTAACCTTCCCTCATGATGCAGGAGAGCAGAGTGATATTAGAGTGACGCATTGTCCTGAGCGAATATTACCCGGTCAAATGATACGTGAACTTGTAGAAAATGACAGAGTAGTAGGAGGCATTACCCCTAAATGTACCAAAGTAGCCTCTGATTTATATAAAACGTTTGTAAAAGGGGAATGTGTAGAAACTTCTGCAAGAGTAGCAGAAATGAGTAAACTTACTGAGAATGCATTTAGAGATGTGAACATCGCATTTGCCAATGAGCTTAGCCTTTTGTGTGACAAAATGGGCATAAGCGTATGGGAGCTCATCGAAATGGCAAACAAGCATCCTCGCGTAAATATACTTCAGCCTGGTTGTGGAGTGGGCGGTCATTGTATAGCGGTTGACCCATGGTTTATTGTACATGATTTTCCTCATGATGCAAATATCATCAGAACGGCTAGAGAAACAAACGATGGAAAACCTCTTTATGTTATCAACAAGGTAAACGAGGCGGTTAAAGATATAAAAAATCCTAAAATTGCTTGTCTTGGGTTAGCATTTAAACCTGATATTGATGATTTGCGTGAGTCTCCTGCACTAGAGATTACCAAAATGCTTTCAGATAATGCAGACTATACTATATTGGCGGTAGAACCAAATGTAAAAGAGTTACCAAAAGTATTGCAAAACCGTAAAAATGTAAGTCTTGTAGGTTTAGATGAAGCTATGCGTGAAGCAGATGTTTTAGTGGTATTAGTCAACCATAAAGAGTTTAATGCTGAGACATTGGGTAATGATGTTAAGGTTTTAGACTTTGTGAATGCCGTATAAATTTATATAAACCTAAAAAATATATTTAAAAAGGCCATCAATCTATGGATAGTTTTACAGATAAATATGAAATAGCTAATCAAAAAAACATAGAGGGTCTTCCCTTTATTGACAATGGGAAACAAAAACTATTTTATAGATTTACTCCTTCAAGTATAAATCCTATAGGTTCACCATTATTTATAATACTTCATGGGCATGGCACTAGAGCTGCAACAAGAATGAGCAAAAAAGGGTGGAATGTTCTTGCTCCCATTGATCATTTTGGGCATAAATATAATGGCTCATGGTATTTAGGTGAAGATGGGGACTTCTTTGTAAAGGAGCTACTTCAAAAACTTATTAAAAAAATTTCAAGTGACTATCAATGTGCAGAAAATATCTACTTTTATGGATCATCCATGGGAGGGTTTGGAGCTATACTACATGGCATCCTGTGTAATGCAAGAGCAGTTTATGCCAATGTACCACAAATAAAACTCCTAAAGACAACTTATTCTGAAAGATCTATGAAAACATCATTTTCCCCTATATTCTCTTCTGAAAAAAAACCAGAAGAAGAAAATGATTTAACCCACATTCTAAGTAAATATAAAAATAAAAAGAAACTTCCTCTCTTTTTTTTATGTGAAAATGCAGTTGCTTCTAAGGGAAGTCATGAAAATTATTTACAAGAACATACCAACTATTTTGTTCATAAGTGTGATGAATATGGTTTGCCATACCATCTTGAACTTTTACCAAAATCTGGTCATGATAAGAATTATGGGCTCAATGAAGTTCTTGAAAAGTTTAACCTTTTTATACCTCCTCTTAAAAGAAAAATACAACCTTCTAGTAAAGCCTACCCTATGCAGGCAAAGGCATTGACATTTGAAAAGTTTTTTTGGAAATATCCTGAAGATAGACAAAAACTTCAGATTGTAGAGGTCACTGACAGCTATTTAGATATGCTACTAGACTTATCTTCACAAAAAAATGCTGCTTATATAGAGTCTATTCGATTGCCTGTGAAAGAAAATGAGAAAATGACAATCTCTGTAGATGCCTACTTTAAGCACTCAAAAATGTCTATATATATACTTGAATTTGATAAAAATGTTAAAAAAATAGCCACTAAATCATTTAGACTCCGTGCCAATAACAACTCTATCATACATCATGTATCAAACAGTACAGTATCTGTACAAGTATTATTTAGATTTGAAAATGACAAACAAGAACAGATACTTTTGAAAAACCTTAAAGTGGCTATTCCTAGTGTTGATACAAAAACTATATTTTTAAAACATCTTCAAAATATTAAAGCATTGGACATCGACAACTATTTATTTACTCCTTATAATCAGAGTGACAGCTACAGCTTTAAACCAAGAAAAGATGCAAAACCTTATAAGATAGCCTTGCCTATGGATTGGGATAAAAATCCATTTAATGAAAATAATTGGATGTTTCAGTTACACGCTATGAGACTTTTAGATACGGAAATCTCTCAATATGCCAAAACAAAAGAGGTAAAAAAGTTAACACGAAGCATTGAGGTCTTACTTGACTGGAAAAGAGATATTCTTGAAAAAAAAGAAATTTATAGATTTGATAAAGAATCAGATAAAGACTCTTTTGCTTGGCATGACATGGCTACGGGTACAAGGGCCACCAAAATAGCTTATCTTTTTGAAGCACTTGTGATACTTAATGATAAAGTATTATTTGAAAAATATTTTGACGATCTATATCTTTTAGCACGATTGCATATAAATGCCCTATCTGTACAAAAAATTGCTCATGGGAATCATGCTATTTTTCAAATACAAGGATTATTGTTGCTTCTTAGGGTATTTCCTGAGTATTTTAGCTCTCTAACACTTTTAAAAGAAAAGACTCAAAAACAAATGATAGAGGTGTTTTATAATCAATTCTTTAAAGAAGGCATACACAAAGAGAACTCATCTGGGTACCACCCCTTTATTACCAAAACATTTAAAAAAATCTTAAACAAAGATTTATATGAAAATGCTCAAGAGATATTTGATACACTTGAGAAAGCAGAAAAAAACTATGGGTATATGCATTTTCCTAATTTTGAATCTCTTATGACTGGAGACTCAGACTTCATGATTATGAAAAAAAACCATAAAGAAGAAAAAATAACTACAGGGATTACCCATTTTAATGAGAGTGGATATACTTACATATATGAGGAAAATGATAAGTCCTCCATGCTATATCTAGATACAGCTTTTTTAAACAGAACACATAGACATGCAGACTTTTTTAATATACTCTTATATGAGTATGACATGAACATTCTAGTTGATGCGGGAAAATACTCCTATGTAAAAGATGATCCTTTTAGACAGTACTGTATAAGTACAAGAGCACATAACGTAGTGATGATAAATAATAAAGATTATAAATTAGATAGAAAATACTTTTTTACTTCAAAACTAGTGGAAAAAAAGTACTTAGATGGCCACTATTACTTACAAACAATGCACCATTATGACTATCTTGAATGTACTCATATAAGGCATATTTACTATAAACCGATGGAGTTTTTACTTGTAGTAGATACACTAAATTCTAAAAAAATACAAAATTATAAGCAAATATTTCACCTACATCATGACCTAAAAATCATAAAAAAAGGAGGCAATTTAAACTCTAAAATAAATAACGATACCACTATGCATATAAGTATGAAATCTTTAAATATTTCTGAAAACAAACTATATGATAATTTTACTTACGCTAAAGGAAAAGAAGGGGAAATAGAAGGATACAGAGCATTGGGACATAATGAAGTAGTAAATAATTATGTTTTAACCAATGAACTTGATGGTACATATGTTGCATTAAGTACTCTTTTCTCATTTCAAGCACCTATAGAGAATTTAAATTTAGAATTTTTAGATAAAAATTATTTAAAAACCTCATTTAATCAATATACTTTTACTACTCAAAAGGACAACTAATGAAAAAAAAGCTTAAATATCATGAAATAAAAAATATACTTGCGGATATGCAAAAAGAGGGTGTACACACAGAAGAAATTGAGAAATTCATGTTAGAACATATAGAAGAAAATCCTATCAATGCTTTAAATTACAAAAAAGCTTTCTTCTCGATTATAAAAGATATAGACTTAAAACTTGCAGTTAAGTATGGAGAAGAGGTCATCAAAGAATATACAGATGTTAAGTTTATCAATGTCCTAGCAACAAGATATAAAAAACTTGGTAATCATATACGACATGCCGCTCTGACAACACAAAAAATACCAACTATCAATTTTAAAAGTGAACTAAACAAACGCCTAAATGAACATCAATCATCTCAAAAGTTAATGCAGTATATCGATACTTTTATTGAAACATATCCTCACCTTGAACATAGTATCAACAAAATTGCATTTTCTCAGCTCAAAGACATTCATACAAAAGAGGCCATAAAATATGGAGAAAAAGTAATCCAAAAAGAACAGAATCCAAAATTTATGCTAGTTTTAGCATCTAGGTATAAGAAATTAGGGAAGATCAAAGAGCATGATAAACTTTATGAAATTTTAGAAAATAACAATAACTAAAGTACGTCAATTTGTTCAAAAAAATATTTAAACGTTCAGAAACCAATGGAAAGAGTTTCAAAGAAACAAATCAGTATGACAATAAGGTAGAAAATAGAAAATATACTTGCGTAAATATAGCAAATATATATTACCCTAAACGTAAAAAAATATATCAATCAGAAACACAAATAAACTACTCTTTTGTTTTAGATACTGGAGAGAGCTTGTCACTTGAGGTATCTGCTATTTCTAAATATAGATACTTATATGCAAATGAAAAATTATTAATAGCAAAAATACGGACAAATACCTTTTCCATAAGCTATGACGAGGGGGAAAGTTTTAAAAAAGAAAAAACTCTTGAAGACATTGACATATTTCAAATTTATCCTTTATCTAATGGAAATTATCTTGTAGGGGGTATGAGCTTAATAGACAATACCCAATCTTACATATATACTTTGGATAAAAATCTAAATATTCTTGCAAAACATACTATTTGTAGAATGGTTTGGCATTCTCAAAATGCTATTGATGAAAATAATTCTATCATTATGTTTGCTGAATATGAAAATTCAAAGGCAACACCTCCTGAAAAAATATCTATTTTCCGTTCTAAAGATTTTGGGTTAACATGGGAAGAGGTTTTTAGTTTAAATCACCCTTCTGAAATGAAACATTGGCATACATTACAAAAAGATCCTTATCGCCCCAATTATTGGCTTGCTACAGGTGGAGATATACCAGAGCAGTCACGTTGGTTTCTGAGCAAAGACAATGGTGACACTTGGCAGGAAATTACAGATACAAATTATTGCAATGAGGATTTCCCTGCCTATAGCCTTTCTGCACACCGTACAACTGCCATTGAAATAACTGAAGATTATTATTATTTTTCAACAGATGACCTAATGGGTGGTCCTAGAGAATATTTTTTAGAGCATAAACAAAAACGACAGAGTTCATCTAAACTTTATAGAGCTTCTAAAACAGAACCTATTACATTAGAATATATATCAAATATAGGTCTTCATGGAAGATCTATGATAGATATAGGTCATGGATATATTATCATCACTGAAGGGAAATATGCAACATATAATACGCAAGTTTATTATACTGCAAAAAATAATTCTAAAAAAGTCTATTTTCTTTTTGATATTTATGGCTACAAAAGGCACCCTGGCACGGCATCTAAAAATAGTAAACTTATACATAATAAATATTTTTATACTCCTATTACAAAAGGGTTATTTTTTTCCAACCCTAAAGCAATTAGCTTAAAATGGTCACTAGACTATAAAATATTAAAAGAAAATATTGAATATCATATTTCTGAATACATGAAATTTGAAGAACATCTATGGTTTTTTGATAATATCCATACTATAAAAAATATTATGTTTAAAGGAAATAGTGTAAATATACTTCCCAAAAGAGGAGGTATTTTTCATTTAATATTAGGTGGGGACTGTGTAAATACACTGCTTCCTAAAGAGTTATTTAAACTAAACCCCGATAATGATACTATTGAAATAAGTTTTTTAGCAAAACTGCATGTTCAGACAACGTTAGAATGTCATTTACAATTTTTTACAGATAATGACAATTTTTTCAACCATCAATATACTGTATCCAATGGACATAATAAAATTATTTATAAAAAGAAGGAAGAAGAAAAATACCTAAGAATATTTTTTATTGTTGATGCTGAACCTGACAAAGAGATAATTCTATCTGACTTAAATATTAACTTTTTAGAAAAAAATAATGAAACAACAAAAGAGATAACCTATTCCCTTATCGAAAGAAAAGAAAATAATACAAAAACATATAATAGACTAAAAAATGATTTACTTAATCAAAGTAAAAAAGGAAATGAATCCTATCTTATATTTCAAAAAAATCAATGGACAATAGACAACAAAGGCAATTTTAAAGAAGTTAATTTCACAAACAATACATTGAATTTTCACATAGATTTAAGCACCCAAACCAATGCCGTATATATTAGATCAAACTATATTAATATTCAAAATTCAAATTCACTTAAGATTTTATATGAGGCTCAATTCAATGAAACCCACATTAAACTATATATCGTTGAATTTTCTCACAAGAAAGAAAAGATTTCTACACAATCTTATCAGGTAAAGAAAGGTAAAAACACACATAAGCATAAGACACAAGAAAATACTGTTTATATAAAAGTTTTATTTAGGTTTGATAATACTGAAATTGATAAAGTTTTATTTAAAAATTTATTTGTTTACTCTAATAATTTAATTCCAAAGCATATAATAGCACATATTATAGACTTAACTAACTTACCAGAGAAAAAAATTCTCCCAAAATTTATATATAATTCTAAACTTAAAAAGTACACTCAGCAATCAAAAAACAATATTATAGAGTCTATAGTAACCTGGGGGGAAGAGTATATAGAGAAGCAAAATTTTAACTTTATGAAAGAAAAAGAATTGAATCCTGAAATATGGGACACAAAAGTTATTGCATTTAGAGCACTTAAAATTGCTTTTGCATTTGAACACTTAATAAAATCAAATCATGCAAACTCTATACATAAAGCCAATACCTTATATAAACTAATCTTAATCCATATAGAAGCTCTTTATATACAGACTAGAGAACCTAAAGATGGATGTGTATATGCTTTTCATGGACTATTTAGATTGCTTAGACTCTTCCCTGATAATATCAAGATTATTTCATCCTTAAAAGAAGCATGCAAAAAGGAAATATCTTATCTTTTTTATCAAGATTTTTATATAGAAGGTATCTGCAAGAAGAATTCATCCAAAGAACATTTAATGGCAGTAGAATTATATGACAATATCATCGATAATCAAACATATCATAACTTCCCTAAACTTATTCAAAGTTTACAAAACGCTAAGACTAATTGCGCCTATATGATTTTTCCAAATAATGAACTTTTGGCAATAGGCGATACTGATTTAGAGATTATTAATACCCTAAAAGAAAAAACCATAAAAGAGGGTATCACCTATTTTAAAGAGAGTGGATATACATATATTTATGAAACTGTAAAAAATCCATCTATGCTATTTTTTGATACTGCTTTTTTAAATAAAAAACATAGACATGCAGATCTGTTCAACTTACTTCTATATGAATATGGAAGAAACATTTTAGTTGATGCAGGAAAGTATTCCGAGATAGAGACAAATCCACTTAGAAGATACTGTATTAGCACACATGCACATAATAGCATTCTCATTAACAACGAGAGCTACATCCTTGATGAAAAGAATTATTTTAGCTCCAAATTAATGAAAACTGAAAAAACTGAAAATTATTTTTTCTTGAACACGTTACATTGTTATGACAATATCCATGTATCTCATAATAGGAATATTTTTTATAAACCTAAAGAGTTTTTATGTGTTGTCGATATATTAATTTCAGATGAAATTAATAACCTTAAGCAACTTTTTCATCTACATGAGGAAATAGAACTATTTATGGAAAATGGATGTTTTGTTGCAGATATTACTGATGATACAGAGATGTCTATTAGCATGCTTTCCTTAGATATAAATAACAATAATGTAGCTTCAAACATGATGTTTTCAAAAGGATTAGATGACCCTGTACAAGGATACAGAGCAATAAGTCACAATGAAATAGTAGAGAATCATGTTCTTATTAACGAAAAAGAGGGCAAGAACATTGTGCTTGGTTGTATATTTACTTTCAATAAACAACCTAATATTAATCTAAATTACTTAAATCATGGGGTAATTAATGTAGAATTTGATATTTACAATACCAACCTTGATATAAACAAATTAACCAATAAGAGTAACATATGTTAAAAAAAATATTCACCGCATTAAAACTGTTTAAAACCGATTATCAGAAAACAAAAAAATTGATTAAAAACAAGTTAAAAACTTCTACTGTAGATACTTTAGACGTTTGGGTAGAGCAACAAATATCTTCAGATAAATTCAAAGCAATACACGCTTATAGAATACTTTTTTCAGTTTTAAAGCAATCTCATCCAGAAAAAGCAATATTTTATGGAGAAAAAGCCCAAAAAATACATTTTTCTTTAGATATAGACAAGGTTTTAACGAACAGAAAACTATTTGTAAAAAAGAAACAGTTTACTATAGAAAAATTTAAAGACTACTATGCTAATCACACTATTAAAGAGTCAGAAAAATGGGCAAAAGAGGCTATTAAAGTTCGACCTGAAATAAAGATGCCTCTTTATAAAGCTTTTTTTACTTTAGCAAAAAAGAAAAATGCAAAAGTAGCTATACAGTATGGTGAAAAAGCTATCTTATTGGGTGCAGATAAAGCCTTTAAAAAAGTAGTTCAAACACGAAAAAGATGGCTAAAAAATAGTAAAACAACATTAGATATTGATATCTCTGATATTTCAATAAAGGAATTAAAGGATATTTTGGATGAAATGATTGAAACTTCTCCTTATGAAGCATATGAGTACATCAAAAGTTTTCAAGAATATGATGAGAATATTGTCTTCAGTCTTTCACAATATTTAATTAAAAAAATTAATAAATCTCATCTTGAGCTCACTGTAGAAATAGCCACACATATATTTGATAAGTTAAAAGACAAATCTCTTCTAAAAATAGTTGCGGCAAGAGCATATGCTATTCAAGACTATGAGAATACTAATAAATTCTATAAGAAGCTTTTTCAGATTACTAAAGATTATACTTTTATCGACAGAATCGTTATCTCTTTATTTTACATACAAGTTATGCCAAATAACTATCAAAATGACTATCTTAATCGTATTAACACAATTATCGATACAAATTTTAAACGAATAAGAAAAAAGAAAAGAGAACTTATTAAGTATAAATTATTATTCGAATTTTTAATATACAAAGAAAATTATGTAGAAGCTATTGAATATGGACTAAAAATCATTTCAGCAGAGAAAAATGAACATTATTCACTAAAATTGGCTAAAGCGTACTTTTCATTAGGAGAAATTTCTAATGCACTTACTCAAAGTTCTTTGGACGAAAACAATGATGCTCATAAAAAATTAATCGCTTTATACTCATCTTATTTAAACTTAAAAGATTATGGGTTCTCCATACCAGCAAAACGAATAAAATATACGAGTGATTCTCATAAAATATTAAATGTATTGAATAATTCATTACCTTACCACTCCAATGGATATTCAACAAGAGCACATGGCTTACTAAAAGGTATTAAGCAAACAAAAGAAATTGAAGCGATTACTCGACTAGGATACCCTCATGATTTAGCTAAATTAAGAAACGAAGAAATGGTCACTAAACATTCAGTGGAAGGAATAACTTATTACCATTTACCTTCCGAAAACCAGTGGCTAAACTATATACCATTAGATGACTATATTAAGTCTTATGGCGATGCATTAGTTTCACATATTCAAGACAATAACATTAAGATTATACATAGTGCCTCAAACTTTATTAATGGCCTAGCTGCAAATTATGCTGCTCAAATATTAGGCATTTATAGCATTTATGAAGTACGAGGGTTATGGGAAATCACTAGAATATCAAGACAGCCAGAATGGGAGAATAGTGAACATTTTGAAATGATAAAAAGACTAGAAATAGATGCTGCAAAAAGTGCAAATATTGTAATTACCTTAACCTTTGCACTTAAAGAAGAACTTGTAAAAAGAGGTATCAAATCAAATAAGATTATTGTTTTACCTAATGGAGTAGATACACGTAGTTTTTACCCACTAAAAAAAGATACCGCACTTATGAAAACATTAAATATTTCAAAGAATGAGATTATTATAGGTTATATTGGGTCTATTGTTGAATATGAAGGTATTGATTTACTCATAGAAGCACTGTCTAAACTCAAAGATAAAAATATAAATAACTTCAAGTTTCTTTTAGTCGGTGATGGAAGATATTTTGATGTTATTAAACTTAAAATAATAGAACTAAATATTGAAAACCTTGTTATAGTAACGGGTAGAATACCTCATGAAGAAGTTGAGAAATACTATTCACTTGTAGATATAGCACCATTACCTAGAAAATCACTACCTGTATCTGAAATGGTTTCCCCTCTAAAACCTTTTGAAGCGATGGCAATGGGAAAAGTAGTTTTAGGCTCTGATGTACAGGCAATTGCAGAAATTATAGACGATGGCTACAATGGAATGCTTTTTGAAAAGAGTAATGTTAAAGATTTAACAGACAAATTACAAATTTTATTGGAAGATGAAGCACTAAGGACTAAAATAGGTAACAATGCTAGAAATTGGGTCATTGAAAAAAGAGATTGGTCCATACTAGCAAAACAATTAGATGCTATTTATGAAAAGTTGATAAATGTATAAAATTACCACATATCAAATAGTAAAATTTAAATAATGAAAAAAAAATTAATTCAAAAAATATTTTCTCTTCTTTTTAAGAAAAAACATATTTCTGTAATTACTTCTTTAGCCATTAAACCTTTTTTTAGAAAAGAAGGTTATTGGGTACTAAAGCAGCTCTTAAATCGGGGGTACCTCAATGATGCCAATTCACTTATGCATAAACTCACATATAAAAAACATTTTGAGTATATTATAAGAAGAATTAACTTTATGATGATAATCAAATCTCATGGGTTTAGTGTAAATAAGCTAAAAAAAGGACCTATAAAAGACCCAAATGTATTATTTTGTGTGCATAACTCTCTGCCTTATGATTTTGCTGGTTATGCAATACGTACAAAAAATATTTCGCAAGAACTTATCAAACGAAATATTCAAGTAACTGTATCTACACGTCCTGGGTATCCCTTAGACTTGTTAAAACATAGGAAGCTGTACCAAACTATACCAAATGAAGATTCTATTCATAATGTAAAATATATTAGATTAAAAGATAATAATAAAAAATTTAAAAAAGGTGCTGATATTGAATATATAGACATATATGCTAACGCACTTGTTGAGTATTCTAAAAGATACCATATAAATATTTTACATGCTCATTCTAATTATCTAAATGGTCATGCTGCAATAAAAGCATCTAATATCCTAAAGATACCTGTCATATACGAAATACGTGGCTTATGGTACAAGACAAGAACTTTAATGGACGAGAATTACCAAAAATCTGGTATGTATACCTATGAAGAAAATATGGAAAAATCTGCAGCTTTATCTGCAGACAGTGTAGTAACAATATCAACGGCTCTAAAAGAGTTAATCATCTCTTGGGGTATAGATAAAAACATAATTCACATTGTCCCAAATATGGTCGATATCAATAAATTCATACCTTTATTTCCAGATAATGACATTATAAATCAATATAGACTTAAAGATAAAACAGTTATTGGGTTCATTGGTTCTCTAACTAGTTATGAAGGTCTTTCAGAATTAATAGTTGCTATTGATGAACTAATTGAACAAGGTTTAAATATATCGCTTTTAATTGTAGGAGATGGTAGAGAAAAAGAAAAATTACAAAAACTTGCAAAGTCAGAATATATCATATTTACGGGGCATGTTCCTCTTGATTCAATTGTCAAATATTACTCGGTTATAGACATATGTCCATTTCCTCGAAATAATGTAGAGATTTGTAGGTATGTGCCACCTTTAAAAATATTAGAAGCAATGGCAATGAAAAAAGCTATTATCGTTTCCAACTTAGCACCTTTGAGAGAAATTATCCAGCATAATTTTTCGGGATTAATTTGCGAAACTGATGATATAAAAAGCCTTAAACAAAATATTTTGATTTTATATAAAAATAAAAACCTAAAAAATTCCCTTGCTTCAAATGCAAGAAAATGGGTACTAGACAATAGAAGTGGAGAGCAAATTGCTAAACAATATATCAAAATTTATGCTTATTTTAAATAATATTTTTATTCTACTTTTTATGCATTCAGTAGTATATGCAAAAGATATATTCGTACATAATAAACATGTACTTACTAAATCTATTAATCAAGCAAAGCCGGGAGATTCTATTATCCTAAAAAATGGAACATGGCATAATATTGATATTATATTTAAAGCAAAAGGAACTTTAAAACTTCCAATTACTCTACGTGCTGAAAAAAAAGGACAAGTAATTATTTCTGGAAGATCTTCACTCAAAATATTAGGAGAATACTTAATAGTTGATGGGCTAACCTTTAAAAATGGATACCCTTCTAAAACACAATTGATAATGTTTGGAACTAGTAAATATCTTACTTCAAACTCACGATTAACTAATACAACAATTACTGACTACAACAGTAAAAAACAAAAGGATAGATATGACTGGGTAGTACTTCGAGGTGGATTTCATAATCGAGTAGATCATTGCAAATTCACAAAAATGAAAAATAAAGGCGTTACTTTACACATAAGATTATTAGATAATGCCCCCGCTAATTATCATAGAATAGATCATAACGAGTTTTCATATCGCAAAAGAGGAAACAATAATGGTTATGAGACAATCAGAATAGGAAGTAGCAAACAATCCTTACAGAATTCAAGAACAACAGTAGAAAAGAATATCTTTCTTCAATGCAATGGAGAAGGAGAAATTATTTCAAATAAGTCTTCTGAAAATTATTATATACATAATACATTTCTTCATTCCAAAGGAATGCTAACACTTAGGCATGGTAATCGATGTATTATTAAGAATAATTTCTTTTTTTCCAATGGTCATAAAAAAATAGGAGGTATACGTTTAACAGGAGAAGGACACCAAATCATCAATAATTATTTTGAAAATATTGGTGGTACGGCTTACACTGCAGCAATCTCTTTTATGAATGGCATGAACAATCCTCCTCTTCATGAATACTCCCAAGTCAAAGATTGCAATATCACCCATAATAAATTTATTCAAACTAAGTACACTATAGTATCTGGAGCAAATTTTAAACAAGGGAAATATCCTATTCCTCCAAATAATGTACTATTTGATAACAATTTATTTATTCAAACTAAAAAGCCTATTCCCCTGTATCTTGGTAAAGTTTTACCTAATATAAAGTTTATAAATAATATTATCTATAAATCTAAATTGAGTTTAAAAAACTTAAAAGGTTTTCAATTTTTAAATCCACATTTAATTTATAATAGTAACAATGTATATATTTCTAACATACCCAAAAACTATTCCGAGGATACACTACAGCCAATCACTCAAAATGATGTAGGTCCTCAAAAGGAACTTTAAAATGAATTCAAAAGTTATCTATATAAATGGTCTTGAAGAAACATTATTATTAACAGAAGATATAAGATATATAAAAATAACACTAGATCAATCTCAAAAACATACACTATCAGGGAATCTATATTTTTCTGAAAAAGAAAAAGAAAGAAAAGTATTACTAATAATTAATTTTGAAAATAAAAATTTAACTGAAAAAGAGAGTAAGCAATATGGTTTTTCTTATTCAAAAAAATATGGTTCCTTCAAGTATTTAACATCTGATAGCGATAACAAGTTTACCTTTTCTTTTTCTGTACCAAAGGATTTCAAAACCATGACTTTAGGTATAAGAAAATGGTATACAGAGTATGACACATATATTTCTTCTGCGTTAGTACTACAAGAAAATGAAAATACTGAACTATTACTTCTTGAGGATTTTAGCAAAAAACACGACAAACATCTTAATGCATTAATACATATGTATAGCAGAAAAGATACATCAGATTATTTAGTATTAACAACTCGATATCCTATGCATAATGACTATTATAGAAATTCATTTATACACACAAGAGTGCGTGAATACATAAAGAATGATGTAAATATAGATGTATTCAGCATGATTAGAAATGATAATACTCTAGAACAATACCGATATGAAAAAGTACATGTAACCATAGGTTCTGATAAACATTTTAATAGTTTACTTACTTTTTATCCCTATAAAAAATGTTTAGTACACTTTTTAAATGAAAAAATGTGGAATTACTTAGAAAGATATATAGATTTCATGGAAATAATTGTGTGGGTGCATGGAGCGGAAATACAGCCATGGCACAGAAGATCTTTTAATTATACTACTGATGAGGAGAGAAAAAAAGCAAAGATTTTAAGTAAAAAGAAAATTTCATTTTGGCAAAAAATATTAAGCCCACCTCACCCTAATCTAAATCTAATATTTGTATCAAAATATTTTGCCAATGAAGTAATGGAAGATTTAGAAGTTAAACTACCCAAAGAATCCTATAGAATTATTCATAATTTTATCGATACAAATTTATTCTCATATAAAAAGAAATCTATAGTAGATAGAAAAAAAATACTTTCAATTCGACCCTATGCTTCAAAAAAATATGCAAATGATTTAAGCGTAAAAGCAGTTTTATATATTAAAGAATACTTTCCTCAAATCTTTAAAAATTTAGTATTTACTTTTATAGGTGATGGCGAACTATTTAATATAACACTTGAGCCTCTAAAATCATTGACAAATGTTAAAATAGAAAAAAAGTTTTTAAAGCAAAAAGATATTGCTAAGATACATAAAGAATATGGTTTATTTTTATGTCCTACTCGTATGGATTCTCAAGGTGTTTCAAGAGATGAAGCTATGAGTTCAGGACTTGTACCAGTGACCAATAACACGACAGCTATTCCAGAATTTTTAGATGAAACATGTGGTATTTTGGCTGAAGATGAAGACTATATAGGACTAGCTAACGGCATTATACAACTATATAATGATCCTGATAAATTTTTAGATCTGTCTAAAAATGCTGCCAAAAGAGTCAGAAAACAGAGTAGCTACTCACAAACAATACTTCAAGAGGTAAATATTATTAAACATCAATGTATATAAAGTACTTCCAAGAACTCCTTGCCATACCGTTCAAACTTTACCTCTCCTATTCCATGAATTTCCAACATCTCTTCTTTATTTTGAGGTACTTTACTCGAGAGGTCTTTGAGTGTTTTATCTGAAAATACAATGTAAGGGGGTATCCCTTTTTTTGAAGCTATCTTCGTACGTAAGTCTCTTAGTTTGTCATACATCTCTACATCATAATTATCAAAGTAAGCTACTTTCTTTTTAACTTCTGATTTTTGTACAGTGAGTCTTTCTTTTTTGAGGTCTATGGTATGTCCACCTTTTATGACTTCAGCTCCAAACTCTGTAAGTTTATATACTTTAAACTCTCCTATAGCAACTGCACCAAGCTCTAAAAGTTTGTCACCTATAGTTAACCATTGATTCTTGCTATATTCATCTCCTATACCATACACAGACAAGCTGTCATGTCCATTTTGTAAAAGACGTTGTTCTTTACTTCCTTTAAGTACGTCAACTATGTAATGCAACCCAAAACTCTGTTCAGTGCGTAAAATAGCAGAGAGCATCATGCGTGCTGCAGTGGTGATGTCAATCTTGTCACCTTGTGGTAAACTACAGTTGTCACATTTGTCTTTACATGCTTCTATGCGGTCATCAAAGTAGGCTGCAACTGTCTGATGTCTACAGTTTTCACTATTGGCAAAGCGTACCATGGCATCGAGCTTGTTAAATGCATGTTGCTTATAGGGTGTCTCGGGTAAGTCTTCTATAAACATCTTCTGTTGCACAATGTCTGCTGTAGAGTAAAGTAAAAGTGTCTCTGATTCTTCCCCATCTCGTCCTGCACGTCCTATCTCTTGGTAAAAGTTCTCTATGGTTTTTGGCAGTGTCATATGTACCACAAAACGAATGTTACTCTTGTCTATTCCCATACCAAAAGCTATGGTGGCAACTACTATCTGTACACGGTCAGCTACAAAGTCTGTATAGGTAGTGTTTTTCTGTTCTGTAGGTAGTCCTGCATGGTAGGCTTTTGCCTCTATGCCCTTGCCTTGTAAAAAAGTGGCGATGTTTTCTGTTGATTTTCGGGATAATGTGTAGATGATGCCTGACTCATTTGTATGCAGTTTGAGAAACTCTAAGAGTTGTTGACGTCCATCTTTTATGCGATGTCTTGCATGAATAGTCAAATTTTCTCTAAAAAGTGAACCTCTCACGCGTTTTGGGTTTTGCAGCCCTAGGTTTGTGGCGATGTCTTGCTCTACTGCATTGGTAGCTGTGGCAGTAAAAGCGGCTATGCTTGTGGTGGGGAATTGTTCTTTAAGTAGTGAAAGCCGTCTATAGTTTTCTCTAAATTCATGCCCCCACTCTGACACACAGTGTGCTTCGTCTATGACAAAGAAGTTTATGGGTAGTTGATGTAATAGGTTTAAAAAGTATGCATTAGTAAGGCGTTCAGGGGCTACATAAAGTAATTTTATCTCTCCATTACGTAGTTGTTGTTCTATATCTTGGCTTTGCTCTAATGTTTGCATGGAGCTTAACATGGCTGCATGGATATCATTTTCTTTGAGCGCCACCACTTGGTCATGCATGAGTGCAAGCAAGGGAGAGACAACTATAGTTATACCTTCCATAAGTAAACTAGGTAGCTGGTAGCAAAGAGACTTTCCCCCACCTGTAGGAAGTATCATCAGTACGTCTTCTTTGTTTAAAATAGCATCGACTATCTCTTCTTGTAAAGGTCTAAAAGCGTCATGGCCAAAATAGTGTTTAAGGGTTTCTTGTTTATTCATAGCAGAAGTGTAGCGTTAAACAAATATGAAATAAGCAAAATATGTCAATATGACATATTTTTATTTAAATTTATATCCTATTCCCCATACTGGGTGGAAATAATTTTGTAAATTTTGAGGGTCTATCTTCTTTTTAAGACGATTGATAGCAACATTTATAGCATTATTATTAATGTTTTCTCCCTGCACTCCCCACACCTCATCACGTAAAAAATCTCTTGCTAAAGGCTTATCTATGCAGGTCATAAACGTATGCAAGAGCTTAAACTCTAATCCTGTAAGTGAAATGATTCGACCTTCAATAATAAGGTTTTTATTGCTTAAATCTATAGTCAAAGATTTGTATTTAATTTTTTCTTGTCTTTGTAAAACACCTATACGTTTCAATAGGGCATTTACACGAAGTATCAACTCTCTAGTTGAAAAAGGTTTACACATATAGTCATCTCCCCCTGCTTCAAAACCTTCTTCTAATTCAGAATCGCTATCTTTTGCAGTAAGAAATATAACTGGTATATCATAGCCCGTTTTACGTAAGTAGGCTACAAACTCAGAGCCTTCCATGCCGGGTAAGTTTCTGTCCACTATCATTAAAGAAGGGGTTTCTTCTTCTAAAAATTGCTGTACCTTTTCTGTTGACAAGAAACCTTCTACTCGGTATCCTTCATGACTTAAGTGATACTCTATAAGTTCCAATATATCAATTTCGTCTTCAATAACGACTATTTCTATCTCTTTTTGCATGAAGAGATTATAACCTAAAATTTATTGTAATGCTTTTGATACAAGTCCACTTATTATGCCTGTCAATAGTGCTGAACCTACCATTTTTAAAATTGGACTTGAACTAAGACCTTCATCTGAAGATTCAATGCTAGTACTATTAGCTGCTTCAGGTCTATTTAAATCTATCTCAACTGCTTTACCCTTGCTGATATTAGAAGATTTTACCTCCTTAGTATCTAGCTTTGTAATTCTTTCAGTGCTTCCCGGTACTTCTACTCTTTGTTGTGCACAACCTAGCAAAAAAAATATAGCTAAACTTATCGTTAATATTTGTTTCATTTTATCCCTTTAAAAAATATACTTAATAAAAGATATTGTAACACAAAATTAACCTACTTCCAACTATACAAATATCGACTAGAGTTTTCCTCCCATTCGTGCAAATATTATACGCTGGGCAATACTGTCAAGTCTATCAACAATTTTTAGATTCTTACGTATATATTTTAATAGATTAAAATACTCTTCAGCAAGACCATCTGCCTCACCCATTTTTTGAACTACAGACTTTTCAAGCAAGGCATAAATATCATCTGTTTTGGCATACTCTACATCTATCTCTATAGCAAGTTGTTTGATTTTATCATTGTCGTTAAACGTTTCAAACATTTCTATTGTTTTATTGAAGGCATTAATCGTGCATCTGTTAATACTCAAAGAGTCTTTAATAAACTGCACAATATTGACATCTTCTTCTGCTAACATGCTTTGCATATTTTTTAAATAATTATTGATATTTGTCTTTATACGGTTAAATGCTGATGTAATTTTAAGATAAGAGACCATCTCTCTTAGGTCTTTTGCCTCAGGGGTATATTTTGCAAAAATAAGTACTATTTCATTATCTATAACTTCTGTTTTTTTTCCTATCTCTTTAATAGATTTTCTTACCTCTTCAAGCTTATGCGTATCTGATAATTCTAATGCTTTAAGTGCACTTTCATTTGCTTTTGCCAATGTTTTTATTACTTCTATTACTTGGTCTCTTACTTCGTGTCGTGCTTCGCTATATCCTGATAACATTTTTTATCCTTTTATCCAAATCTGCCTGTTATATAATCTTCCGTCAACTTCTTTGCAGGGTTTAAAAAGATTTTGTCTGTTTTATCAAATTCTGCTAAGTCGCCTAAATACATAAATGCCGTATAGTCACTAAGCCTAGATGCCTGTTGCATGTTATGTGTGACAATGACTACAGACACTTCTTCTTTTAACTCGGTGATAAGTTCTTCTATAGCTCCTGTAGAAATAGGGTCTAGTGCAGAAGTGGGTTCATCAAATAGTAGCACTCTAGGCTTTAATGCAACAGCTCTTGCTATGCAAAGACGCTGTTGTTGTCCACCAGAAAGCCCTAATGCACTCTCTTTTAGTCTATCTTTTGTCTCATCCCAAATGGCAGCACCTTTAAGTGCTTTTTCTACCCTTCCTGTGAGTTCGGTTTTATTTTTAAGTCCTGAGAGTCTTAGTCCATACGCAACGTTATCGAAGATACTCATAGGAAACGGTGTAGGCTTTTGAAATATCATACCTACTTGTTGACGAAGCTTTATAAAGTCATTCTCTTTTTTTAACTCAAGAATGTTTTTTACCTGACCATCTTTGGCATATAGGTTAATCTCTCCTTCATACGTATTCCCAGGGTAGAGATCATGTATACGGTTCATTGCACGAAGTAGCGTAGACTTACCACAACCACTAGGGCCTATCATGGCAGTAATTTTATGCTTCTCTATGGGAAGGTTTATGCTATTGAGAGACGGTTTGCTTGCACTCGCATAGGTAAAAGTAAAATTTTTGAGTTCCATTACCATGTCATTTTTTGCCATCTTGAATCCTTATTTTTTATTTCTTATGAGAAAGCGTCCCATAAGGTTGATGCATAGTACAATCATCGTAAGTATAAATGCCGCTGCCCAGGCCAACTCTCTACTGGCTTCATCAGGATAGGTAGCAAGATTATAGATACTTACGGTAAGTGAAGGGAACTGCCCAGATAAATCCATAGTAAAAAATTGGTTATTTGCAGAGGTAAAAAGAAGGGGTGCAGTCTCCCCAATGATACGTGCAAAAGAGAGAAGTACCCCAGTTAAAATACCTACTTTTGCCGCCTTAACGACTATTTGAAGTATAATCTTATGCTTAGAACCACCCAGTGCCATACCTGCTTCTCTTAGTTCTGTGGGTACAAGAGCTAACATGTTGTCTGTAGTAGAAATGATGATAGGTATCATCATAATAGCCAGTGCTACTATTCCAGCATATCCGTTATAGCTACCAAATGGGTCTACCAAAATGGCATACACAAAAACCCCTATGACTATAGAGGGTGCAGACATCATGACATCAGACAAGTTACGTATCACAGATGCCAGTTTTGAACCATGCCCATACTCTCTTAGGTAAATACCTGCCATCATGCCTATAGGAACTGCTACCATTGAAGCTAAAATCGCCATAGTAAACTGCCCTACAAGCAAATTTCGAATACCGCCATTTACAAGGTCATTTGTAAATGTACTCCACTGTATACTTGTTATTCCTTTGTACGACAACGTTGCCAGTATCCAAAAAAGAAAACTTATACCTATGACTGCTGAGAGTGTTGAGAGTATCAGTATGATTTTATTTAAAACAAGCCTATTCATCACTTTGCCTTTTTCATTTTATGTATCATTTTGGTTTTCTGCCTAAAAAATAAAACTTCGCTGTAGAAATAATGGCAAAACTCACAACAAACAAGATGAGTGCCAAGTAGTACATAGAACTCATCTCTAAGTCTTGTGCTTCTGCAAAGTTATTTGCGAGGAGTACTGGTATGGAAGTAGTTGGATCAGTCACATTTTTTACTGTACTCATCACGGAACCAATCAAGAATGCCACAGCCATCGTTTCACCTAACGCTCGTCCAAGTGCTAAAATGATAGAACCAATAATCCCTCCCTTAGAGTAAGGCATAATGACATCTTTTATCACTTCAAACTTCGTAGCCCCCATTGCATAGGCAGACTCTTTAAGTACGTGTGGTGTGGTATTCATAGCATCTCTGGTAATGGCTGCCATAAAAGGGATAATCATAATCGCAAGCACAATCCCTGCAGTAAGAAGCCCTACTCCATTTCCCCCAACTGTTGACTGTACAATAGGAGCAAAATAAAACAAGCCCCACATACCGTAGATAATACTAGGAATAGCTGCAAGTAACTCTATGGCGATAGAGACGGGCTTGGCTATATTTTCTGAAGCAACTTCTGTTAAAAAAATGGCTATACCCATTGCCAAAGGCACGGCGATAGTCATAGCGATAAGCGTACTAAGTAGTGTACCAATGATAGGAATATACCCACCAAAAATACCGCCTTCATCGTCTTCGTCTGCTTCCCATGTTTCTGTCAATAGAAAATCAAACCCAAACTCGGCAAGTGCTTCTTGCGCATAGGTAAAGAGTATGGCAAAGATGCCTACAAGTAAAAAAAATGAGAGGGTTGCTGAGAAAAATGAGAAATTACGAAAAAGTTTTCCACCCATTATGACTGACCTTTATTAAAGTTTCGGGATTTTATTACATCTTGATAACAATTCGATAACTATTCTAATAGGTAATGACTTAAAGAGAAGATAGCTTGTCATAAACTTTACTATAGACTTTCCAAATAATACCCACAATACCTACTTTGGTATTGTGATGTCCGGCTTAAATATTATTTAATTTTTTTACTTTCCCAATATTTTCTAATCTCATCTTTTGTAGAAGTTGGAAGTGGTACATAGCCAAGTTCTGAAGCTGTCTTGTCTCCATTCGTGAATGCCCATTCTATAAATGCTGTTACTTCTTTGTTTTTCTCTGCCTTTTCTGTTGGGAGTAAGATAAATGTTGCGGCTACAATAGGATAAGAAGTGGCACCCTCAGGATCACCTATGACAGCATAAAAGTCATTATCTGCTGTCCATGTAGCATACTTAGCCCCATCCTGGAAGGATTGTACCGTTGGGTTAATAAATTTACCCTCTTTGTTCTCTATTTGTGCTGCTGGTAGTCCTAACTTGATTTTAAATGAATACTCTATATACCCTATAGAGTTTTTTATTTGTTGAATATTTGCTGATACACCAGAATTAGATTTACCTGCTACTACCTTAGCTGCCTTCCATGTTGGTTTTTTACTTATCTTAACGTCTGGATTGATTTTATTTAGAAAGTAAGTAAAGTTAAACGTAGTACCCGACTTATCCGCTCTTACACAAGTGGTGATAGGCTCATGAGGAAGCTTAAGTCCTGCATTGTCTTTTGTAATAATCTTGTCATCCCAGTGTGTTGCTTTACCAGAAAAGATAGCATCTATCGCTGCACGGCTTAACTTTAACTCACCATCTTTTACTCCATCAATGTTGTAAGAAAGAACAATAGAACCTACCACAGAAGGGAACATATATAGTTTTGCTTTTTTAAGTTTTTTTGCCTTAAGTGGTTTATCAGAACCGGCAAAATCTACCATTCTTTTTTTAATAGATTTCACACCATCCCCTGAACCAGTTGGGATATAGTTTATTTTTTTACCTGTAGCTGCAAAATATTCTGATGTCCATGCCTTATAGAGCGGTCCAGGGAAAGAAGCCCCTCTACCTTTAAGTTCATCGGCATATATAGCTGTAAGTGATGCTGAAGAGAGAACTGCAGTAGCAAGTAGTGTTTTAAATGTCATAGTTTTTCCTTTAAGAAAAGTGTAGTATCCATTTGGATTATTTCAAGTATAAAATAACTTGGAAACATTTTGGTTACATTTTAGCAAAAAAGTGTTATTGATTAGGTAATTTTTTATATTAAATTAGTCATAATAATTTATAACCGACCCCCCAAACAGGCACAAAATATTCTTTTTCTCCACATGGGTCTATCTTTTTTTTAAGTCTATTCATTGCAACATTGATTGTCTTGTCATGAAAACCCACAGAGTCATCACCCCATACCTCGTCACGCAAGAAATCTCTGTCTAAGGGTTGATGAGGATTTTTTATAAATGTGTGTAGAAGTCGGAATTCAAGATTTGTCAGTTCAATAGGTTGACTATCAATACTTAATACATGCTGGTGCAAATCCAGTACCAAGTCTTTATATTTCACTTTATCACTCTTTTTGACCCCCGAACGTTTTAACAATGCAGCTACGCGAAGAAGTAACTCTCCAGATTTAAAAGGCTTCGTCATATAGTCATCTCCACCACGCGTAAACCCTTCTTCCAGGTCAGAGTCTTTATCTCTTGCTGTAAGAAAAATAACAGGTATTTCATAGCCTTGTTCTCGCAAAGAAGAGACAAATTCAGAACCTTCCACTCCAGGAAGATTTCGATCTACTATCATAAGTGAAGGATGTTCTTCTTCTATAAAACGTTCAACATTTTCAGTCGAGAGAAAACCTGTTACAGTATATCCCTCTTTTGTAAGATGGTATTCCAAAAGCTCTAAAATATCTTCTTCATCTTCTATTACAACTATTTCTATATTAGTATTTTCCATGTGCTTATCATAATACAGACAGATAACATTTTGATTACAAAAAATCCTCTGTCTATAACTAGTTAAACCCCTTAATTACATAAAAAATAAGAGCAGAAAGTGTTGCAGCTGCTGGCACAGTAATAACCCACGCTGCGACTATCTTCTTCACCATATCTCGTTTGACATAGTTTTCTTTCAATGAACGCTTAAGATTTTTTACTTTTTTCTTTTGTTTTTTCTGTGCTTCTATAAGTTCTACTTTCCTTTTATAATCCTCGGTATTCAATATGGTCAATTCATCTTTGATTTTTTGTAGTACACCTACTTCAGATTGTAGCTTTATATATTTCTCATCCATATTTTTAGAGTCAAGCCATTCACGCAAGAACCCCACACCAAATATAGCTCCTACGGCAATATGCGTAGAAGACACAGGCAAGCCAAGCTGAGAAGCGATAACTACTGTTATGGATGCAGCCATCATGATAGAAAATGCTCGCATTTGATCCAATTCAGTAATCTCTGAACCCACTGTCTTAATGAGTCTAGGGCCAAACAGTGCTAAACCTATAGAGATACCTAATCCACCCACAACCATTACCCATAAAGGAATAGCCGCTTTTTCAGATACACCATGTGTCATGAGAGCATCATGCACTGCAGCCAAAGGACCTACTGCATTGGCAACATCATTTGCACCATGGGCAAATGATAACAATGCTGCTGCGAAAATGAGAGGTATTGTAAAAAGAAGGTTTATTGACTCTCTACTGTTATCTAGCCCTACTACTCTTTTAGTAATACGAGGCTTTACAACTATATAGGTTACGACTGCTCCTATTGTTCCAAACAACAGTGCTATACCAATGCCAGACTTTTTAGTCTGTGGTAAAAAGCTTAGTACTTCTACTATGACTGGCCAAACTTTTTTAAGTCCCTTTATTGTAAGGTATGTGATAAATGCAGCGGTCATCATTGCAACCAAAATAGGCACTATTTTTTTAGCAGCTTCTAGCTTATCTTCTTTGTAAACAATCTGAGATTTAATAATATAAAGGAAAATAGCCGCGATTACACCACCAAGTACAGGAGAGATAACCCATGAAGCAGCTATCTTTCCCATAGTCCCCCATGAGACTATGGCAAAACCGCCAGCAGCTATACCACCACCCAGTACACCACCAACTATGGAGTGCGTGGTAGATACTGGTGCTTTAAGCCATGTAGCCAAATTTAGCCACAGAGCTGCTGCCAAGAGTGCAGCAGACATTGCATAGACAAATATCATCGGGTCTCCACCAAAAGCAGCAGGGTCAATGATGCCTTTTTTTATGGTTCCTACGACATCTCCACCAGCAATTAATGCTCCCATCGCTTCAAACATAGAAGCAATAATGATAGCTCCCCCTATAGACAACGCTCCAGAACCTACAGCAGGTCCCACATTATTCGCTACATCATTTGCTCCTATATTCATAGCCATATAAGCACCAAATATCGCAGCAAGAACCAAAAATCCATTGTGTGTTTCATGTATTCCTATGCTATTCGCATAAAAAGCTACTACTACAGCAAAACCTGCCCCAAATATTATTTTAACTGTATTGTTCATTTATTTTCCTTCATAGGTAGATTACTGATGGAATTATAGGAGAAAAGCATTATAATCTTGTTACCAAATTGTAATCAATAGAATCACAGAAAAACCCTTGTTTCCTGCGAACTTAAGCTATTTAAGCTTTAAAAGAACCACTGAGAAGTAATTCTATAGATGTCATCTGTTCTATTTCCTGTATTGATACCATACTCATTTTTCTGATAGTTAATACCTACTTTTGTTGTATTTCCTCTAAGATACCAGTTGATACCTACTGTGCTAGAAGTTACATCATAACCCTCTTCATCGTTAAATCTATCCCATTTTTCATAGCGGAAAAATGGTGCGATATAGTTAAGTTCTGGCATAACATACTCACCTGTAACATACCAACCATCTGAAGTACCTGTTTCAACTGCTCCTATTGTATCCCACGTTTTAACTACATCATCAAACTTAAAATACTCCCCTTGCAACATAAGTCCGCCATAGTGCATAGATATTTCAGCATTTAAAAGGTTTCTTGTTAAATCAAACGTTGCGTCTCCTGCTGTACCTTTAAGCTCAGGAACAGACCAGTAACTCACACCAAAAGAGAAGTGTTTCCCTACGCCCATATATGTTTCCGTTTTAAGTGTCTCTTCCCAGCCATCAAATGGAGAAAAAAGTATTTTAGCACCATAAAAGAGACTCTGAGTATCAAGACTTACCTCTGCACTAGACCCTTTTACACCTCTTGCATCAAGTGCTTTGTCTGGACTTGATGCAGCACCCATAGCTACTTGATAGTGTACTTTTTTATTCCAATCACCATACATTTGAACATTGGTACCACGACGATTAAATGAGATATATTGTGCTGCATTGTCTGCGATAAACGGACGATCATAACTCACAACTCTTGCTGACTTAATTGTTTCTGTTCTAGAAACATCAATTTTTGCTCTGTAAAATTTAAAGTTTACTAACGATGTGTCAAAAGGCTTTTTAACTTTTAGATAAGCATCACCAACATTAAAGGTTCCCTCATCATTTTCTATCCCTTTGTTCGATTTATCATTACGAATATCCATTACAAATGATGTATGCTTTCCAAAACCAGCTGCTACTTCAAGTCTCACACGTCTTAAATAAGCATCCTGTATAGCATCTGCATCACCTTTTGTATAAGACTCCATCGTTCCTTGAATGCGTATACCTGCTTTAAACCACATATCTGATGCATCTTGGGGAACAAACTTCATGTTAATATCTGTCTCTTTGCCTAAAAGAAATTCTGGAGAATCTTCTCTTATAAGCGTTATATTTTTAGATTCTAATAGATTAATTTTTTTAGCCATCACTGCCATTTCTTCTTTCAAAATATCTATATCTGATTTTGCGGTTGCAGCTGTTGAAAGTAGTGCTATTGCCACTGATGAGAGCATCAATTTATTCATTTAAATGTCCTTATTGTTTTTTTAATGTCTGGAAGTATAAAACAATACGGTTACAAATTGATTACAATCATTACATATTGAAGACATACGTATTATCTATAAGAAATTAGATTGTTATCATTTTGTTTCTTTCACATGATAATATCTCATAACCTTAGATATTAAACTAAATAAAGAAGAAAGGAAAATATAATGAAAATAAGTAAACTTCTTCAAAGTATTATTAAAATAGAAGGAAAAAAATCTCTGACAGTTAAAAAAATCATAAGACTTAAAAACTCTAAAGAATCCTCATATTTAATAGATGCTACACGTGCATCTTAAGATCCAAATGGATTCATCCCGCCCATCATACCCATCGCTTGTGACTTTTTATTATCTTCTATCATCTTAATGACATCGTTCATTGCTGACATAAGCAATATTTGCAAATACTCTTTATCTTTTAGTAAAGTATCATCTATATTAAGGTCTACTATTTCTCCTGTACCATTTGCTGTAACTTCTATGAGTCCACCACCAGCTTTAGCAGTAAAGTGTACATTTTTTGCCTGTTCTTGCATCTCTTTTGCCTTGTCTTGCATCTGAGCCATCATCTCAGACATTTTAGACATATCAAAACCTTCAAACATAGACTTACTCCAACCCTTCAAATTCTTGAGCGATATTATTATCATCATCAAGTATGACAATTTTTGGCATATACTCATCTGCTTCTTTTTCTGTCATGGAAGCATAAGAGATGATGATGATTTTATCCCCTTTATGTACTTTTCTAGCAGCTGCACCATTAAGACATATGTCTCTTTTTCCTGCATCTCCAGGTATGATATAAGTAGAAAAACGTTCACCATTATTGACATTCACAATGTCTATTTTTTGTCCTACACGCATATTTGCCGCTTTAATTAATTCAGTGTCAATAGTAATAGACCCTACATAGTTAAGATTGGCATCTGTAACAGTTGCTCTATGGAGTTTAGAATATAACATCGTAATGTTCATTTATCGTTCCTGTGTATCATATTAAATTGTAAGAATTATACCAAAATCCTACCAAATATCTCTATTATATAAAAAATTGTGTAAAAATTGGGGTAGTAGTGGATGAGAAGTGGAAGTAGCCACGTTTTGGCTACCTAGAGGCAAGTGACTACTGCACTAAAGAAGCAGGTGATACTGGCTCACCCCACATGGCTTCAGGTACAACGTACTCAGAAACTACATTTCCCCCGATAATATGCTCTTCGATGATTCTGTCTATTTTCTCTTTGTTAAGTCCTACATACATAGTATGACCTGGCTCTACAAGCATCACAGGTCCCAATGCACAACGGTTAAGACACCCTGTTTTTATGGGAGATACCGTACCTACGATACCTTTCATCATCAAAGACTGTGCAAGGTGTGCGAACAGTTCTTGTGACTCTGGGTCATCTGCTTTTACACAACTTGGTTTGGGCATTCCTGGAGGTGCTGACTGCTCACATTTGAGTATATAAAAAGCTGGTTGTGGTATTGCTGGCATCATGATAATATCCTTAAAAGTTTAATTGGGAGTATTTTACTCTTATTTGCTTAATTTGGGTTTATCCGAGGTTATCCTCGTATTTTTATATATTGCTAGTTCAGAGAAAGTAACTCTCGTACCACCTCTCTGTCATCAAAAGGATGCTTCACACCTTCTATCTCCTGATAGTCTTCATCCCCCTTACCAAGAATAAGAAGTACCTCATTCTCTTCTAAGGCATCAAGGGCTAGTTTTATCGCTAGTTTTCTATCTGGACAAGCTGTAACATTCTCTTTACCACGTAAACCTACCAAGATATCTTCTAGTATCATCTCTGGTACTTCATCTCGTGGGTTGTCTGATGTAACATAAATCTTATTTGCATAACGACCAGCAACAGCCCCCATACGTGGACGTTTACCTTTGTCTCTGTTTCCCCCTGCCCCAAAAACTACAGAGATATCTCTGTCTTTCATAGAGTCTAGCACTGCGTGCATGCCATCATCTGTATGTGCAAAGTCTACTATAACTAGTGGGTCTCTACTTACTACTTCCATACGTCCAGAGACCCCAGCAAAGTTTTCTACCACTTCACAAATCTCTTCTATGTTTCTACCTGTAAGCATCTGCACCGAACCAATGGCTGCCATAAGGTTAAAAAGGTTAAATAGCCCTACCATAGGAGAATGAAATGTTGCTTCATTTTTCATATGTTTAATGCCTGCAGTGATGCCATGTAAAAGAGAAAATGCTTGCACCTTAAATGTAGCAGGTTCATCTACACCATAGCTCATAGCTCTAATGGGGTTATAGGTGATGTTTTTAATATCATCTTTGTTGAGCAACTTGGGAGTCTCATCTGCAAAGAAAAGGCTCTTGACACGTCTATACTCTTCTACAGTACCATGGTAATCCAAATGATCAGAAGTAACATTAGTATGTACTTTAAGTGCAAAATCTAATCCCTCAATACGCTTTTGGTCAATAGCATGAGAACTCACTTCCATGATGAAATACTCACATCCCAAATCATAAGTTTGCTTCATATTGTACAATGTTTCCAAAATGGAAGGTGTTGTCATGCTCTTATCTTCAATACGTTTTTCATGGGCAAATAACCCACGAGTACCTTGTAAGGCAGGCTTTTCACCCAAGTCAAGTAAAAAGGAATAGATAGCTGCAGTTACTGTAGTTTTACCATTAGTACCAGTCACACCAACCACTTTCATGGAAAATAGTGACCATATCCCCATAAGATCTGTAGGGAAAATAATTTCTGGCTTATCTTTTAGGGCATCATAGTAGTGTTTATTTTGTGAAGTGATTAAGAATAATGTATCACTGTCTAACATACTTGTGTCATCAGTAATATATTTATGTTCACTGTTATTAAAATTTAACTTCAAACTATTTACCACTTACTACATGATACAAAGTAAGTATCTCCTGATCATTTCCAAAAAGATGTGAAGTAGCTTCTAGATACCCCAATGCCATTTCATCAAAACCTTCTGCAGAAAGTTTTGTCACAAAGTCAATAAAATCATCTTTATTTGTAATTACAACTTTACTAGAAAACATAATATCTTCAAAGGCAACCTTAAAGCTTCCTCTGTCATCTACAAGTGCAAGAAAATCCTTGTATCTAATACCATCACTATATTCTATCTCTTCTTCTATGGGGTCAAGCAATTTCTGTATCTCATATTTAGAACTATCCAGTGTTTCTATAAGGTTATTAATGATTTCTACGGCATTCTCTTTCTCTTCTTTTATAGCTTGATAGTAATCAAAAAGAGCTTGAGCTTCTTCTTTATTTTCAGTCGCAAGATCAGAAAGATATACACCAATTGTAGCTTCATCAAGAGTGGGATAATCATTTAATATCAAGCCATAAATACGTAATGAGTTTTCAAAAGCTCCCTGAAGGAATTCTCCTTCAGCCCTTTCTAGCAATACTGCTTGGTTCACCTTAGTCATACTTTACACCAACTGATCTAGCTTATCTTCAAATCCCTCTGGTACATTAGTCACTGTGATTTCTGGATGTATTAGCGTTTGCATTTGTTTCTCCACTCCAAATTTAATGGTAGTTCCGGATGAACCACATCCTACGCATGCACCTTGTAGTTGGACATATACTTTCCCATCCTGTATCGCAATGAGTGCTATATCCCCTCCATCTAGTTTAATTGATGGACGTACTTTATCTATAACGCTTTGGACTGCTGGTTGTAACTCTTCATCTGTAAATGGAATCAATGCCTCTCCTTAAATAATATCTATCGTAAGATATTTTAATAATATAATTATAACAAAACCATAGTAAATTCTTTGTGTTCTATCGAGTATATATAATGTTATACACAAAAAGTGTTTCTTTGTCAATGATATAATGTGTGATTTATTTTAAAGTACTTGTATTCAAGGCAAATGCCTTGAGTTACTCAGTGTGTTCAGGAGTCAATTATACGAGTTCGATAATTGCCATAGGTGCTGCATCACCTTTTCTCATACGTGTTTTGATGATACGAGTGTATCCACCGTTTCTGTCTGCATACTTAGGTGCGATTTCATTTACAATAGCGTTTGTACACTCCTTATGTTGCAACATTGCAAAAATAGCTCTATGTGCATTAAAATCACCAGAAGTAGCTTTAGTAACAAGCTTCTCGTAGTAAGATCTTAGCTCTTTCGCTTTTGGCAATGTAGTCTCAATTTTACCCTCTTTTGTCAAAGCAATAGAAAGATTTTTAAGAAGTGCCGCTCTATGAGAAGACGTTCTATTTAATTTACGATACCCATGCTTATGTCTCATGTTATTCCTTTAATATATACGAAAAGCTTACGCTTTAAGTTGTTCAATTTTCTTTTTAAGATTTGTTCTTGTATGCTCTGGAAGGTCAAAGTCTGTACCAAATCCATGTTCAACAAGACATTCATTAATTTCATCAAGAGATTTTTTACCAAGATTTTTGATATTTTTTATCTCATTCTCTGTCATTAATACAAGTTCTGCTAAATATTTCATACCTGCACGATCAAGTGAATTAAATGATCTTGCACTAAGCCCTAAACTATCTACTGTTACCATAAATGGTTTTAGTTCACTATCATCAGAACTTCTTTTAACAGGAGCTGATGAAATATCAACATCCAAAACACCATTAAACACAGATAGTTGTTTGCTCATAACTTCTAATGCATTTGTAAATGCTTCTACAGGAGCTATAAGACCATCTGTTTCAATGTCAAAAATAATCTTTTCAAAATTAGGATTATCTTCAACAAGTACTGGATCTATTTTATAGTTTGCTTTTCTTACTGGTGTAAAGAAAGCATCTAGTGCAATAGCGTCAGTTGCAACATCATCTCTAAGATCTTCACTTGGTACATAACCAATACCTTTTGAAATGACAATCGTAAAGTTAAGTTCGGCATCTTCATTGAGTGTTGCCAACGGCAATTCACCATTAACTATTTCTATTTCTTCATTATTAAGATCTAATGATGTGACTTCTTTGTGTCCTGCAAAAGAATACTTTAATTCTACTCTGTCACTTTCATCTTTAATTTTAAAACGAATGTTTTTAAGATTAATGATAAATACAGCAACATCTTCATGCATCCCTCTGATGTTGTCAAACTCATGTGCAGCACCTTCTATTTTTACAGAAATAGGGGCATAGCCAATAGAAGACCCCAAGATGAGTCTTCTTAAAGGATGTGCAAGGGTAACTGCATAGCCACTCTCAAAAGGGTAAGCAATAATTTCAGCACGGTTAGCACTAATCTCATTCACTTGTACCTCTGTTGGCATAAATGGTGCAATTTTAATTTTTCTCATTAATAGCCTTTACTTATGTATTATTTAGAGTATAGCTCGACGATTAGACGCTCTTCAACTGGGATTGCGATTTCTTCTCTATCTGGAACTCTTGTAAAAAGTCCAAAAAGTTTCTCTTTATCCATATCTACCCATTCAACCATACCAGTTTGGTTAGTTAATTCGATTGCTCTTAAAATCTGAGGATTTGTCTTTGACTTTTCTCTGATTTCAATTTTTTGACCTGCTTTTACTCTAAATGAAGGAATATCAACTCTTTTTCCATCCACAAGTACGTGACCGTGATTTACAAACTGCCTAGCCGATGCTCTTGTTGTTGCAAATCCCATTCTATAAACTACGTTGTCAAGTCTTTGTTCAAGAAGCTGAATAAGGATAGAACCGGTGTTACCATCTTTTGAGTTTGCTTCTTTGTAAAGTGCTCTAAATTGTTTTTCTGAAACGCCATACATAAATTTAGCTTTTTGCTTCTCTTGAAGCTGAAGACCATATTCTGAAATCTTTGTTCTTCTTTGACCATGCTGACCTGGAGCATATGGTCTCTTTTCTAAAGCAGATTTACCATTAAGTCTACGCTCACCCTTTAATCCTAAATCAACGCCAAGTCTTCTTTCTAGTCTTTCAACTGGACCTCTATATCTTGCCATGCTTATACCCTTCTCTTCTTAGGTGGTCTACAACCATTATGTGGAAGTGGAGTAATATCTTTCAAGAATGTTACTCTAATTCCTTCAGTTGCACCAATTGCTTTAACAGCAGTATCTCTACCAGAACCAGGACCTTGTACTTTAATCCCTACTTCTTTAACACCATTTTCCATTGCTTTTTGCATTGCATCGGCTACCGCTTCAGTCGCCGCAAATGGCGTTGACTTTTTAGAGCCTTTAAAGCCTAGTGCCCCTGCTGAACTCCAAGCGATAACATTTCCCATTTCATCTGTGACCGTAATAACAGTATTATTAAAAGTTGCAGCTACGTAAACTATAGCTTTTGCTATACTTTTTTTTGCTTTTTTCTTAGCCATATTTATCCTTATGCCGCGCCGACAGTTTTACGTTTACCCTTACGAGTACGTGCATTTGTCTTTGTTTTTTGACCACGAACTGGTAGCCCTCTTCTGTGTCTTAAACCTCTGTAAGAACCTAAATCCATAAGTGCTTTAATATCTAAAGTTACTTTTTTTCTAAGATCTCCCTCAACCATAACATTCTCTTGAATGTCTTGACGAATTTGTGCAGCTTGTGCATCCGTAAGTTCATGCGCTCTTGTGTTATAATCAATACCTGTTCTTGTCAAGATATCTCTTGATGTTTTTAAACCGATTCCAAAGATGTAAGTAAGTGCATACTCCATTCTTTTTTTCTGTGGTAAATCAACCCCTGCAATACGAGCCATGTTTATCCTTGTCTTTGTTTATGTTTTGGATTTTTACAAATCACGCGTACGATACCCTTGCGTTTAATGATTTTACAATCATCACACATTTTCTTTACTGATGGTCTAACCTTCATGGTTAACTCCTACATAATTTATAATAGAGTTTTCACACTCTGCACCTAAGTATTTCTACCTTTATTTGCGTGGATAGACGATGTTTTGTCTCTCCAACCCTTGAGTAATCGGTGCGGAATTAAGCAAAGATTCTTCGCGCAGTTTCCTATACCTATAGTAATAGGGAGGAGGATTATACCGAAATGTTTCTTGGTGTTTTCTTAGAAGCGTGTAGGGTGCGTTGTGAAACGCACCCTACAATTTTTATTTGTATCTAAATGTGATACGCCCTTTATCAAGACTGTATGGAGTAAGTTCTACTTTTACAGTATCGCCAGGAAGGATCTTGATGTAGTGCATACGCATTTTACCTGCGATGTGACAAAGCACTATATGCTTGTTGTCAAGCTCCACTCTAAATGTTGCATTGGGTAATGCTTCTACCACTTTACCATCTATTTCTATCACGTCATCTTTAGCCATTGTATTCCTTTACAATTATTTTATCTCTTAGGAGTAAACTCCACATTTCTATCTTATATGTTCTAGTCTTTGCTACTAATAGACATATATTGTGCTCAAATTGTGAAACACAATACATGTCTATTAAGATTCAGTCAAAATCACCGCTTTTCCGTCTACAACTGCCACTTGATGTTCATAGTGTGATGTTCTTAGCCTGTCATCGCTGATAACGGACCATTGGTCTTCTAATAGTAAGGGCTGTCCACTTTTTTGACACACCATGGGTTCCAAACAAAATACCATGCCATTTTTAATTTTGGGTCCCTGGTTAGGTTTGCCTTCTAAGTAGTTAGGGATATTTGGTTCATCATGTGGCTTTGTACCTATGCCATGACCACAATAGTCACGTAAAGGCACATAACCCGCCTCAGTAATGTAGTCTTCAAGAAGTTTAGTTAACTCCTTAAAACGCATACCTTCACGTATGTTTTCAATGGCATGATACAGTGCACCCTTAGAACAGTCTATAAGTGCTTGGTCCGCGTCAGATACTTTACCCACAGGCATCGTAATAGCTGCATCACCATAGTAGTTATCTAGTTTTGTTCCAATGTCCAAACCTAAGATGTCACCCTCTTGCACTACCACATCCGTAGGTACACCATGTATACACACTTCATTCAAAGAAGTACACACAGATCCTGTGAAACCATAAAGACCTTTAAAAGAAGGAACTGCACCTTGCTCACGTATGAACGCTTCTCCTAATGTATCTATTTCTTTGAGTGTCATACCTGAGGTTACAATGTTTTGGAGATATTCAAGTGTAGACCCGACAATCTTGCCAGCTGCACGCAGCTTGGCAATCTCATCTGGTTTTCGAAGTGCAATAGCCATTATAAGCCTACGTTACCTAAAGTATCGTATTGGTTCATGGTTCTTTGTGCTTCTATTTTTCTCATGGTATCAAGTGCAACCTGCACGATGATAAGTACCGCAACCCCACCGAAGTAGAATGACGCACCCATCCCAGAGATAATCATAAACGGAATAGTAGAGATGATAGCTAGATATATAGCTCCTGAGCCAGTTAGTCTACTTGCTGTTTCATTTAAAAACTCTTTGGTATGTTCCCCAGGACGTACACCTGGTATAAATCCACCTTGTTTTTTCAGGTTATCTGAAATATCTTTTGCATTAAATGCTATGGACGCATAAAAGAAGGCAAAGAACATTACAAGCAAAAATGTCACTACGTTAAATGTGATGCCACCAGGAGTTAATGAATCAGCCACAGCTGTAGCAAACTCATTTGTACTTGACTGCAACATTGTAAGAGGAAACATCAAAATAGCAGAGGCAAAGATAGGAGGAATAACACCTGAAAGATTCACTTTTATAGGAATGTAGTTCATCACTCTTTTTGTTTGGTTCTGCATGATGGTTTTTCTTGAGTATGAGATAGGCACACGTCTCTCCCCAAGCTCTACATAAATAATGACTAAGATAGTCATAAGCATAATCGCTAAAATACCAAGCACTACCAAGAAGTTCATCTCACCACTGTTTACTGCAGCAAATGTTTGCCCTATAGCAGAAGGAAGACCAGACACAATACCTGCAAAGATAATAAGTGATATACCATTACCAATACCCTTTTGTGTTATCTGTTCCCCTATCCACATAAGCAACATCGTACCAGCCAACATAGAAAATGTTGTCAAAATGGTAAATGTTGTAGGGTCTATCATCACCGCACTAGTACCACTTCGTCCTGTCATACTTTGAAGTCCCATAGAGACACCAATCGCTTGAACAACAGTAATAAATATAGTAAAATAACGAATAATTTGCATATATTTTTGCATACCATCACGTTCTTTTTTCATTTGACCTAATGCTGGAAAAGTTGCTGCTAGAAGTTCCATTACAATCGAAGCTGTAATGTAAGGCATAATACCTAGAGAGATAATACTTAGACGTTCAACGGCTCCACCAGAGAACATATTTAACATACCAACACCATTGCCCGTATTGTTATCAAAAAACTCTTTGATAACTGCTAGGTCAACACCTGGTGTTGGGACATAGGCTAAAACTCTGTACGCAAATAGGAATCCAAATGTAATAAGGATTTTTTGAGTTAAAGCGTTACCCATGGTTATTTTCCGCTTGTTGTAACAGCTTCGTCTTTGATTTTAGATGCAAGATCTTTTGCACTAGCACCAATCAACTTCACTCTTGTAACTGACTTACCAAGCTTATGTACAGACTTGATAGATTCTAATGTAATCTCATCTAATTCTGTAATTGCTTTGATTTTTTCGACATTGATAACATATGGTTTTTCTGCTCTAGAAGTAAAACCAATTTTAGGAAGTCTTTTATAAAGTGGCATTTGTCCACCCTCAAAACCTCTTTTTCTACTGTAACCAGTTCTAGATTTTTGACCTTTGTTACCACGCCCAGCTGTTTTACCTGTTCCTGAACCTTGCCCTCGTCCAACTCTTTTTCTATTTTTAGTTGAACCTGGAGCTGGTTGTAAATTATGTAAACCCATAATTACCCCTTACGATTTAATTCTAGTAAGTGCTTGAATCGTTGCTCTTACTAGGTTATTTGGGTTGTTAGAACCGATTGATTTGCTAAGAACATCTTGAATTCCTGCAAGCTCAAGTACTGGTCTAGCAGCACCTCCGGCGATAACACCTGTACCTTCAGATGCTGGTCTAAGTACAATTCTACTTGCATTGAACTTATGCTCAATGTCATGTGCAATTGTAGTTCCCTTGATATTTACTTTTACAAGGTTCTTATGTGCATCGTCTACTGCTTTTTTAATCGCGTCAGGTACTTCTTTGGCTTTACCAAATCCGTATCCAACTGTACCTTTTTTGTCACCAATGACTACAAGTGCAGTAAATCTAAATCTTCTACCACCCTTTACAACTTTAGTAACACGACCGATATTAACAATTACTTCTTCAAATTCTTTTTCGACTTCTTCATTTTTATTATTTTTATAATCCATCATGCGTCCTTAAAACTTAATTCCGGCATCTCTTAATGCATCAGCAAATGATGCAACAACACCGTGATAAAGATAACCATTTCTATCAAAAACAACTGTCTCTATTTTTTTAGCTTTAAGATTTTTAGCCATCTCAACTGCTACTTTTTTAACATCGTCTTGATTTGATTTTAGCCCAAGTTTTCTACCATCTGCGGTAGCCAATGTCACACCTGTTGTGTCATTAATAGCTTGTGCATAGAAGTATTTGTTTGATTTAAATACAGACAATCTAGGAAGAGTATCTGTTCCAAAAATCTTACCTCTAACTCTGGCTTTTCTTTGAGCACGAAGTTTATTTTTTCTTTTTTGAATACTTTTTAACATTCTACTGCCCCTTACTTACCAGCTGCTTTACCAGCTTTTCTGATGATATGCTCATCTGTATATTTTACACCCTTACCTTTATAAGGTTCTGGTGGTCTGAATGATCTAATCTCTGCTGCCGCTTGTCCTACTGATTGCTTGTCTGAACCTTTGATTGTGATGATATTTTTTTCAACTTTCACCTCAAGTCCCTCAGGAATATCATAATCAATTGGATGAGAAAAACCTAATTGAAGGTTAAGTACCTTACCATTAACAGATGCTCTATAACCAACACCGTTAATCTCTAAAGATTTTTCATAACCCTTATCTAGCCCAATAATAATATTATTCAATAAGGCTCTATATGTTCCCCAATATGCAGCATCTTGCTTCTCTTCACCTATTCTTGTAAATGTCACTTCAGCACCATCAATGCTAATACCAACTCTACCATGTGTTTCAAGTCTTTTTTCAAGATTGCCCTTCTTAGCCACGAGACATGTACCATCTAGTGATACATCAATACCACTGGCAATAGTTACTGGTCTTTTTCCTACTCTTGACATCTTATCTCCTTACCAAATACTACAGATTACTTCACCACCGATACCACGCTTAAACGCTTCATCGTTAGCAATTACACCTTGGGAAGTAGAAACTACCAAGGTGCCGTAACCATTTTTAAATGTTCTTATTTCATCTTTGCCTTGGTGTACACGACGCCCTGGTTTAGAAATCTTTTTAATCTCATTAATAACGCTTTTTTCATTCTCATCATATTTAAGAACTACTTTAATCGTTTTTTTGTTTCCGTCTTCTTTCACTTTGTAAGATTCTAAGTAACCTTTATCTACTAAGATAGCTACTGTAGCTTCAATCGTTTTAGAGTGAAGAAGTGTTGTTACGTCTAGTCTTCTTTGCGCAGCATTTCTTATACGAGTAAGAGAATCTGCAATTATATCTGTCATCATCTGATTATTCTCCTTACCAGCTTGCTTTACGCATACCAGGGATTAGTCCCTCGTTAGCCATTTTTCTTAAACACACACGACAAAGTCCAAAGTCTCTGTATACTGAGTGAGGTCTACCACAAATATTACATCTTGTATATGCTTGCGTAGAGAACTTTGGTGCTCTCTTTTGCTTAGCTATCATTGATTTCTTAGCCATTAGTTTCTCCCTTTAGCAAAAGGCATTCCGAGCTTTTCTAAAAGCGCGAATCCTTCTTTGTCAGATTCTGTACTTGTTACGATTGTAATATTCATACCATGCGTCTTAATCACTTTGTCAAACTCAACTTCTGGAAACATCAATTGCTCCTGAAGACCGAAGTTATAGTTACCACGACCATCAAAACCTTTTCTAGGTGTTCCTCTAAAGTCTTTTACTCTTGGGAGGGCAATAGATACGAGCTTATCAAAGAAGTTATACATATTGGAACCCCTAAGTGTAACTCTAATACCTGTAGGAGCACCTTCTCTTGCTTTAAAGCCTGCAACAGATTTTTTAGCATTTACAACTACTGCCTTTTGACCAGCGATAAGCGAGATAGTATCTGCCATGTTGGCTATAAGCTTAGAGTCTTTCCCCTCTTCACCTGCACCTACAGAGATAACAATTTTCTCAAGCTTAGGAGTCTGCATCGGATTTTTAATCCCACACTCTTCACGAAGTGCAGGAACGATGTCATTGTACTTTTGCTTCATTCTACTCATAAGATTATGCCTCTACTTTTTTTACATTTGAGATATGGATAGGCATTTCAACATTAGCAAATCCACCCTCTTTATTCTCTTCTGTAGGCTTAACAGCTTTTTTAGCCACTTTACACCCAGAAACAATCACTGCATCTTTTTTAGTAAGTACTTGAAGAACTTCTCCTGTAGTACCTTTGTCATCGCCAGCGATAACCATAACTTGGTCACCTTTTTTTATTTTAAATGTCTTAGCCATTACCATACCTCCGGTGCAAGCGATACAATTTTCATGAATCCTGCATATCTTGTTTCACGACTTACTGGTCCAAAGATACGTGTACCTATTGGCTCTTTTTTATCGTCAATGATTACAGCTGCATTGTCATCAAAACGAATAAGTGAACCATTTTCTCTTTGGATCTCTTTCTTTGTTCTAACAACAACAGCTTTAATAACTTTACCTTTTTTGACTTTACCTGTTGGAAGTGCTTTTTTTACAGAAGCAACAATAACATCACCTACAGATGCATACCTTCTTTTAGAACCACCAAGAACCTTAATACACATAATTTCTTTTGCACCAGAGTTATCTGCCACAGTTAATCTAGTAAAACCCTGGATCATTATATTTCTCCTCTTTTTACTATTTCAAGAAGTCTAAAACTTTTTGTTTTGGAGAGTGGTCTACATTCAATAGCAGATACTGTATCTCCAACATTAATGTCATTCTTCTCATCATGAATAAGATATTTTTTAAATCTTTTTACTGTTTTGTGATATCTTGGGTGAAGTACTCTTCTCTCAACCAATACAGTTGCAGTTTTGTCTCCAGACTTTTTAATCACAGTACCAGTTATTTGTCTTTTTGGCATATACGACCCCTTACTTCGATCTAACAGCAGTTAAAGCTGTTTGAATTCTAGCGATATCTTTTTTCGCTACTCTTAACTCAGTAGTATTTGTCAATTGCATTGTTTTTTGCTTTGCATTGAGTGTAAATAACTCGAGTTTTTTCTCTTTAAGCATTGCTGTTAAATCAGCCTCACTTTTGTCTTTAATATCAATATACTTCATTTGAATCCTTTAAAGTAATGATTTTACACTTAAATGGCATTTTATGAATGGCAAGCGTGAAAGCTTCTCTTGCTAAAGTTTCATTTACCCCAGCCATTTCAAAAATAATTCTTCCTGGTTTTACATTCATTACCCATCTATCAACTGCACCTTTACCTTTACCCATTCTTGTTTCAAGTGGTTTTGCAGTAAGTGGCTTATCTGGGAAAACTCTAATCCAAGTTTTACCTGTTCTACTAATTTTTCGTGTCATGGTAATACGTGCTGCTTCAATTTGACGTGAATCAATCCTACCAGCTTCTACGGCTTTAACAGCAATATCACCAAATTCGATTTTATTACCTCGGAAAGCCTTGCCACGATTACGACCTTTTTGCTGCTTTCTCCATTTTGTTCTCTTGGGCATTAACATCGCTATTCACCTCTCTTTTGACGTGGTTTACGCCCACTTTTTTTCTCTTCATTTGGCTCTTGCTGAATACCTTTAGCAAGCACTTCACCTTTGAAAATCCATACTTTAATACCAATAATTCCGTAAGTAGTATGTGCTTCTGCAAAACCATAGTCTATTTTAGCTCTAAGTGTGTGAAGAGGAACACGACCTTCTAAATACCACTCAGTTCTAGCCATTTCAGCACCACCAAGTCTACCAGATACAGAAACTTTAATCCCTTTGGCTCCTGATTTAAGTGCACCTTGAATTACTTTTTTCATGGCACGTCTAAATGCTGTTCTTCTCTCTAATTGAGTAGCCACATTTTCAGCAGCCAGTTGACCTGAAGCTTGAGGACGTTTTTCTTCTTTTATATTAATTGCTACATCCTTGCCAAGCATTTTGATAAGTGTTACTTTAAGTTTCTCAATATCCGCACCTTTTTTCCCGATGATAATACCAGGACGAGCCGTCACAATGTTAACTCTTAATTTTTTAACTGTTCTTTCAATAATAATATTAGAAACACCTGCATAGAAAAGTTCTTTCTTTAGGAATTTTCTTATTTTGTAATCTTCAGCTATAAAGTCTGATGTTCTTCCTTTTGCAGGAAACCATCTTGATTCCCAGTTTCTATTTATTCCAAGTCTAAGACCTATAGGATTAACCTTTTGACCCATTACGCGTCCTTTCCGTTTACGAAGTTTTTCGCATCAGCGATAGCATCTTTAAAGTCACCTTTAAATGTATACTTTTCTTCCATCACATCAATCTGTGCTTGTGTCATATTCACAACATCAGCATATGTGTAGATACCTTCATCATTTAACTTTTCTTGATACACTTTACCTATACCTACAATTTTAGTTAAATCATCGCCCTTACTCTCTGCTTTTTTGTCTTCTGATTTCTTAGCTGACTTTGGTGCCTCTTTTTTTACACTTTTCTTTGCTGGTACCTCAGGAGATCCGACACCAACTTCAACCATAATATGTGCCGTTGGTTTGATAATACGTGAAGCTGTACCTCTTGCTCTTGGTCTCCATCTTTTCATAACAGCCGCTTTATCAACCCTACAAGAAGTAATCGTCACTTCTTCAGGTTCAAAATCACCGTTAGCCACTGCAGACGCAATCACTTTAGAAACAATACCCGCTGCTTTGTTAGGCATAAACTCTAATGCCGCAAGTGCAAGTTCAGCATTCATGCCTTGCACTTCTCTAGCAATAAGCCTAGCTTTCGTAGGAGATACTCTTACAAATCTCAATAATGCTTTACTCATATTAACCCACCTTCTTCTGAACAGAACCTTTATGGCCCTTAAATGTTCTTGTTGGTGAAAATTCGCCAAGCTTATATCCAACATGATTTTCAGTAATAAATACTGGTACAAACTGTCTACCGTTATGCACATTAATTGTTAAACCAATGAACTCTGGAAAAATAACTGATCTTCTTGACCACGTCTTAATTGCTTTTTTATCACCAGATTCTTTCGCTGCCAATACTTTTTTCATCAAGTGACCATCGATAAATGGACCTTTTTTTGTCGATCTTGCCATATCTTAGCCCCTACCTTTTTTCTTTTTAGAGATAATTAATTTATCGCTAGCTTTTTTCTTACGTGTTTTATAACCCTTAGTTGGCATACCCCATGGAGATACTGGATGTCGACCAGAGTTAGTTTTACCTTCACCACCACCATGAGGGTGGTCTATTGGGTTCATTGCAGATCCACGAGTTTGTGGTCTAATCCCTAGGTGACGTGAACGCCCTGCTTTACCTATAACTATGTTTGAGAAATCTTCATTCCCTACTGTACCTATGGTTGCTAAACATTCACCAAGAATATATCTCATCTCTGAAGATGGAAGTCGTAAAGAGACGTACTTCCCATCTCTACCCATAATTTGTGCGTAACCGCCTGCCGAACGCGCAATTTGCCCGCCATGACCTGGGTTCATTTCGATGTTATGCACTAAAGTACCAACTGGGATACTTTTTAATTTCATAGCATTACCTGTTTTGATATCAAGACCAGACTCAGCTGACATGATTTTATCACCAACAACAAGACCTTTAGGTTGAAGTATGTATCTTCTGTCGCCATCAACATATTTGATAAGACAAATTCTACAGTTTCTATATGGATCATATTCTATTGTAGAAACAGTACCCTCAATATTTAATTTATTTCTCTTAAAGTCGATAATTCTGTATAGTTTTTTAGCACCTGCTTCTCTGTGACGAGAAGTGATTCTACCATTACTATTTCTACCTGCAGATCTTGGGAGATTTTTAAGTAGTGCCCTAACACTTGCTTTAGCAGTAATATCACTGCTATCAAGGTTAGTCATATAACGACGTGAAGGTGTAGTTGGTTTATATGTTTTAATTGCCATCTTCTATCCTTTATACCGCTAAGCTTTCGATTTTAGCATCTGCTGGAAGCTTGACATAAAACTTTTTAGTGTCAGGTCTTTTTCCTTCGATACCTTTAAATCTTTTCACTTTTCCGTTTACTCTCATTGAGTTTACTCTAAGTGGATTAATCCCGAAGAACTCTCTAAACACTTCTTTAAGACCATTTTTAGTCATTCTAGGAGTGGTTTGAACTACGATGACACCATCTTCTTGAAGAGCTAAACTCTTCTCCGTATACATAATTGCTTTAATATCTGTAATATCTGCCATATTAAGCCTCTTTTGTCAATTTATCAAATACTGCTTTTTCAATCACCATTGAGTGATATGCAGCAGCAAGGTAAGCATTTAATTCATTAGGTTCAACAAGGTATGCATTTTGAAGATTTCTAAATGCCAAGAATGTCTTATCATCTATCATCTCTTTTACTATAAGTACATCTCTTTGTTCTAATCCATTCACAAATACCATTGCATCTTTTGTTTTTCCAGATTCAATTGCAATAGAATCAACCACCAAAAGTTTACCATTTGCAGCCATCTCAGCTATCGCATGATAAAGTGCAAGTTTCTTTTGCTTCTTATTTACTTTTTGATCATAGTTTTTATTTGTACTTGGACCAAATGCAACTCCACCACCTACAAAGATAGGAGATCTAGTTGAACCGGCACGCGCACGACCACCACCTTTTTGAGCCCATGGCTTTTTACCACCACCACTTACGGCTGATCTATTTTTAGTTTGAGCAGTATTAGCTCTAAGTCCCGCAGCATACGCTTTACAGTAAAGGTAAAGGTTATGTGGATGAACCTCTAAAAATGATGCAGGAAGGTCTGTTGTTTTAATTACTGTTGTTTTCATTATTTAACTATCCTTACTAAGCCTCTAGCCCCATTGTGACCAGGGATTGAACCTTTTAATACTAAGATACCATTTTCAGCATCAAATGAAATCACATCATTTTTTACTGTAGTTTTAGTGTTTCCGTATTGTCCAGGCATTTTCTTACCTTTTTGAACACGTCCTGGCCATTCAGCATTACCAATAGAACCAATACGTCTACCAAATCTATGGCCGTGTGATGCAGGTCCACCACCAAATCCGTGACGTTTCATGCCACCTTGGAAACCTCTACCTTTAGTATCTAAAGATGTCTTCACAAGTGTTGTCTTTGAAAGTATCGCTGTACTCAAATCTCCAGTTTCAGTGCCTTCTGCCACTTCAATAGTCATAAATTTGTTAAACTCTTTAGACACACCATATTTAGTCTGCTGACCTTCAATGCTCTTGTTCAGTTTTTTACTTGAATTATACGCGACAAGTGCCTTACCGTCTTCTTTGACTTCACAAACTTTCGTTTCAATGACTTTTAGAAGAGTGACTGGAACAGCTGGTACATCAACAGTTCTGCTCATGCCAATTTTTTCTATAATAAATTCCATCTCTACTCCTACTTGTCCATTGATCTGATTTCAACTTCGATTTCAGGTGCTAAGTCTAACTTCATAAGTGAGTCTATAGTATCTGAAGTAGCCGAAACGATGTCGATCATTCTTCCGTGAATTCTAATCTCAAACTGTTCACGTGCTTTTTTGTTTACATGTGGTGATTTAAGAACCGTATAACGCTTAAGTTTAGTTGGCATTGGAATTGGCCCCCTAATCTCTGCTCCCGTACGTTTAACTGCATCTACAATAGCAGCAACTGATCTGTCTAACACTCTATGATCATAAGCTTTAAGCTTCAATCTAATTTTTTCCATATTTTACCTTTAAAAGAACTCGTTAGCATGGCAACGCCAAGGTGCCTAAACACAGGGGTAACCCCTCTAACATAAATTTAGGAACGCGAATTATAACAAAAGTTTTTGAAAGGTACAATACTTTTTATAATAAAATTGCTATAATTATTAAAAATATTTCCTTTTAATAAGGAAGGATATAAATGGATTTACTCGAACACTATCATAATCAATATCCCAAAAGCGAAAACTTCATTCCCAGAAAATGTTCTCTACTTGAAAATGTAGACATAAATCTTTTTGGCGTAAGAGGTTCGGGGAAAACAGCTATTGTCTTAGATTATTTAGTTCAAACAGAACATAAAGAAATACTTTATATTGATTTTAATGACCCAAACCTCATCTTTGGAGCCATAGATGTACTTTTATTACAACGATATATAGATAAACATAATATTAAAATACTCATTCTCGATCATTATATTGAAAAGTCTTTGTCTCAACTTCCTGATGTTCCTCAACTTATAGTTGTTTCAAGGATACCTCTTAGTCTAAATAGACTTTTTTGTATAGAATTATTTCCTTTAGATTATGAAGAATTCCTTGCTTTTGAAAATATTGCCATGCATTCTCAAGGCTTTAATCATTTTCTGCGTTCTGGTACACTTCCACTTCTTGCACGTTCACAAAAATCACATATACTCACTATGAAATATTTTTTTAGAAGTTCTTTTACTGAGCAAGAACAAAAACTACTTCTCATTTTGGCACAACACCATACTAAACATTTGACAACTTATCAAATCTACACTTTTGCAAAAGAAAAATTCAAGGTTTCTAAAGACTGGATTTATCAAACTATAAAATCATTTTCACATGAAAAAATCATTTTTTTCATAGATGACTGTTATGAAAAGACAGGGAAAAAAATGCTACTTTTTGATTTTGCTTTTGCCAAGTTTTTAACACTTGGACAGCCTTTTATTTTACAGTTTGACACCATGGTAGCACTTGCCCTTATAAAGCATAATATCACAGTTCAAACACTTGGAATACATGGATACATTACTAAAAATAATGAACTTATTATACCTGCACCTTTTGAAAGTGAAGAGAGCCTTTGGGTAAAATCTCAAAGTAAGTTTTCACTTTATAAAGCATATGGTATTACCAAAGTCACCATTATTACTGTCACAAATACCTATCAATATACTATAGAACAATTAGATTTTGAAGCATTACCATTTAATGAATGGTCCGTAATAAATAATGAGGAGAATTAAAAGTGAAATACCCCTTCCAGATACCTGCGGCACCCAGCAGTAGAAGGTGGGCTGCTATGTTCCCATCCTGACCCGTTGTCTTCCAAAACTGTCGCACAGGTCTAAAAGAGGCAAGAGAATCATAACAAAAAAGAGCTTACATGCCATTAAACTCACCCCATTTTAAAAACGATAAGCTATAATTCCATGTTTTACAAGTAAACATATGCTAGTCGCATGAGCCAACTGCTGAAGTTGTCCCAGTAATAACGTAGTAAAGATGAACTTTGTTCATTTTACGTCCTATAATGAGAGGTGTCCGAGTGGTCGAAGGTGCAGACCTGGAACGTCTGTGTGGGGTAACTCACCGAGGGTTCGAATCCCTTCCTCTCAGCCATACATTGTAAAAATATATCACATCATAATCCTAAAAGTAATTCTTTTATAGTATACTAATACCATTAATTATCAAAGGTACTACTATAATGAAAAAACAAACTTTTTTTCTCTATATATTTATGCTTCTTATACTAACTGCATGCTCAACTCCTGAACTTTCAAATCCATTTGGTAAAAAAGTAAAAAAAGAATATTTTACTGGGGGAGGACTTCGTTCTGAATTTATTATGAGTGATAATACTGGACACAATGGATTGCTTAAACAATATGGGTACAACGGTAAATTGACGTCAACCACAGAGATGAGAAGTGGTGTAAAACATGGGATAGAAACTTTCTATGATTCTCATGGTCGCGTACTAAGGAAAACTCCTTACAAAAAAAATAGACGCCATGGTATACTAAAAGTATTTTATGCCAATGGAGACCCTCTTGCAACAATCTCATATGTAAATGGTATCAAACATGGAAAAGCAATCAAGTATAATAAAGATGGGAGTATTTACCAACAAGTTATGTTCAAAAATGGAAGGCAAGTTAATTAACTATTATGAGTTTTTTGCCTCATTATATACATATTGTTAATCCTAAGATAAAACATATATATCTCTCTTTTAATGACGAAGGTGACCTTATCATTAAGTCTCCTAAAGTATCACAAAAACAACTTGAACAGATACTCCTTAAAAAAGTTTCATGGATTAATAAAAAAAGAGAAGAGATTCAGCATAAAAAAGGAAGGATTCTTGGCTTTTCTAAAATGCTTGAATTATATTTTCTAGGGGAGAGTCACCTTTTGAATCTTGTGTACCATACAAAGAAAAAAACAGAACTTAGTTTTGATGGAGATACTTTTACATTATTTTACAGTACTTATGATGAAAAAGTATTTCTTAACAAAATTAATCAATTCTATAAAAAAGAAGCCGTATTTCACATTACCACTCTTATAAATGAATGGTCCAATAAGATGAACTTGTCATTCAATAAACTCTCTTTTAGAAAAACCAAACGTCAATGGGGAAGTTGCTCATCAAATAATGAGATAAGTATTAATACAATGGTGATGAAACTCCCTCTGGCAGTCATAGAATATATTGTGGTGCATGAGTTGGCTCACATCAAACATAAACATCATCAAAAAGATTTTTGGAAACTTGTAGAAAATTATTTGCCTGACTATAAAATACATGTCAAAGAATTAAAAAACTACACTACTTATTAAAGGACAAAGTTTGGACTATTACCTTTTAGCTTTTATGCTCATTATACTTATCGGGTCTGTGCTCGTTTATATATACTATTTAAAAGAAAAAAAGGAACAACTCGACACTATCAAAAGAGGGGTATGTCCTAAGTGTAAACAAAAAACTATTGAGCTTTCAGACCAACGTTCAGGTGGATGTTCCGGACCAAAGATACTCTCTTTTGAATGTCTTAAATGTGGGTATGTAAATAGCTTTGCGGTAGAAAACAATAGTTCCTGCAGTACGGGTGGTTCCCATTAAGCATTATCATGATATAAAGATAAAAACACTACTATTAAGGTATTTCTATGAACTTTGGAACATCATCTCTCGACTTTTCTATACAAGCTTACCAAGAGGGGGTAAACCCTCCTGTAACTAAACCTAACCCTGCGTTCTTAACAGACATTACAGAACAAGGCATGCGTGATTTATTTGAAAGATTTTATATGGGACTATTTGAAAGTCCTATTAAGTATCTTTTCCCACTTACAAAAGAAGAAATGCTTATTGCTGCAGGATACTCTGCAGACTTTTTCATACAAATCTGTGGTGGGCCAAAATATTTTAATCAAAATAGAGGTGCCCCTCAGATGCGAGGAAGACATGCTCCTTTTCGTATAACTCCTAATGCTAGACTACATTGGCTTGTAACTTTTGAAAAAGCCTTACAGCCTATAGTAGAAAATAAATTAACTTCTGAGGAAAATATACAAAGTTTTTGGAATTATCTTAATGTCTTTTCTCAGTGGATGATTAACAGCAAAGATTAATGAGAAACTACCCTCTCATCACCGCGTATTTACCGGAACCTAAAAAGACAATACTTATTGCCGTTAATAAATAAAACATAGTTACTTCTACTGCCCAAGATCCGTGTTCCCCTACTTTTAAAAAGTTAGCCACCTGTGTTAAGTAAATAGCTACAAACATGTTAATAGCTATGATACCTGCCCAAAATCTTGATTTCCATCCTAGTATTAAAAAAAGTGGCGCCAGTATCTCTCCAATATAAACACCATAAGCTAACACTTCGGGCAAACCATTTTTAACCACTAATCCTTTGATGAAAATAATTCCATGTAGAGCCTTATCTATTCCATGGAACAGCATCATTCCTCCAAGCATTATACGTAAAATAAATTTTCCTATATCTTCTGTCATATTCTCATCTTCCTTTTCATTTTTAATCATACCATTTCATTTTAAAAAAGAAATTTATGCTATAGTTCATCTACGTAAAATTGCCTTAGGAAAACACATGGATAATTTTGAAATTGAAAATGTACTGAGTATCCAAATGGATAAACATGCTGGCAGTAAAATAGTTATACAAAATGATTTTGCAGATGCAGAGATTTATCTCTTAGGGGGTCACCTTACCCACTTTCAACCAAAGGGAGAAGAAAAAGTAATATATGACGGCAAAAAGAGTTATATCTTGCCACCTAAAAGTGCTCATTTTGGTATACCTATATGCTGGCCATGGTTTGGTCCCCACCCTACAGATAAAACAAAAGGACAACATGGGTTTGCACGTAATAACCTTTGGGATATTACAGAGACAGCAATACTTGAAGGTGGACAAACATCTGTTACGCTAAGACTGCAAGAAAATAAAGAAACACTCAAACAATACCCTCATACTTTTAACCTCGAACTAACGTTCACTATAGGAAAGACATTACAAATGGCACTCAAAACGACCAATACTTCAAACAAACCTATGCCTATAACCCAAGCACTCCATAGCTATTTTTATGTGGATAGACTCCAAGAAATACGCATACATGGATTAGAAGGTAGAACATTTATAGACCAACTAGACAAGTATATACATAAAAAGGAATCTGATGCCCTACAGTTTACAAAAAGCCTAGACCGCATCTACATCCCTACTTCTGATACCTGCGAGATTATAGATACAAATCTAAATCGTAAAATATGTATTGAAAAAAAATATAGCAACAGTACTGTGGTATGGAACCCATGGGAAAATAATACCTTACATGATGTAAAAGGAGACCAATATAGTAAATTTGTTTGTATTGAAACAGCCAATGCAATGGAAGATATAGTTACCCTACTTCCAGAAGAATCATATACAATTGAGCAAAATATATCTTTGGAAAGTTTATAGTTGGATTTCTAAAAAATGTATGGCCGGGAGAGGGGGATTCGAACCCCCGGAGGTATAACCCTCACCGGTTTTCAAGACCGGCACATTCGACCACTCTGACATCTCCCGGTAATTTGAAGAAGTGAATTCTATCTAACAAAAGATAAAAACTTGTTTATCATAACAATGGAGGAGCTAACCAGACTCGAACTGGTGAATAGCAGATTTGCAATCTACGGCCTTACCAACTTGGCGATAGCTCCAAATACTGTGGTGCCCGAGGCCGGACTTGAACCGGCACAGTCGCAATGACCGGGGGATTTTAAGTCCCCTGTGTCTACCAATTCCACCACTCGGGCATATTGGCACCAATATATATTAAAATGACTTTATGGAGCGGGCGAAGGGAATCGAACCCTCTACCCCAACCTTGGCAAGGTTATGCTCTACCGATGAGCTACGCCCGCATTCCATTTCCATTATTTCAAGTATTCACTTAAAATTGGTCTGCGATTATAGCCTAAAATTATTTGAATGTAAAGAGATACTTGAGCTTTTTTGATATAATCGGTTAAATACTAACTAAAATAAAGGTTTTTTATGAGAAGTAATGAAATAAAACAAGGATATGATAGAGCTCCGCACAGAAGTCTTCTTCGTGCAACAGGTGTAAAAGATGAAGATTTTGAAAAGCCATTTATTGGTGTAGCTAACTCATTTATAGAAATCATACCTGGACATTTTTTCCTTAATAAAGTGGGCGAAATCATTAAAGAAGAGATACGTGCTAATGGGTGTGTACCTTTTGAATTTAACACCATTGGCGTAGATGATGGTATCGCTATGGGTCATGATGGTATGCTTTACTCTTTGCCTAGCCGAGAAATCATTGCAAACTCTATAGAAACAGTAATGAATGCACATAAACTTGATGCTATGATAGCCATACCAAACTGTGACAAGATAGTTCCAGGGATGATTATGGGGGCATTACGCGTCAATGTACCTACGGTATTTGTCTCTGGTGGTCCTATGGAAAAGGGGTACACTAAAGATGGTACGCCTATCGACCTCGCCACTGCATTTGAGGCTGTGGGGAAACACGAAGCAGGCGAGATAACAGATGAAGAACTCCTAGACATAGAGTGTAATGCCTGTCCAAGCGGTGGATCATGTTCTGGAATGTTTACAGCAAACTCCATGAATACGCTTATGGAAGCTATGGGGATTGCATTGCCAGGAAATGGAACTATCTTGGCGTTAACCCCTGAGAGAACGGCACTTTATAAACAAGCAGCAAAACGCGTCTGTGACATAGCCAAGTCTAACGCAGCTGAACGTGAAAAATACCGTATGAGAAACATCCTAAATGAAAATGCTGTACGTAACGCATTTGCTGTAGATATGGCTATGGGTGGCTCTTCCAATACTGTGCTTCACATGCTTGCCATAGCCAAAGAAGCAGAAGTTGATTTTCAACTCTCTGACATTAATGCCATTTCTAAACGTGTCTCTCACATTGCTAAGATTTCACCCTCTTTGTCAACGGTACATATGGAAGACATAAACAAGGCAGGAGGAGTGAATGCTGTAATGCATGAGATGATGAAGCGTGGTGATGACATTTTATTTGATAATCTTGCAGTAACGGGTGAAACACTTTATGAGAAAGTAAAAGATACAAGGATACTAGACACCAATATTATTCATACTATTGACAATGCTTATTCTGAAGTCGGTGGACTTGCTATTCTTTATGGAAATCTAGCAGAACAAGGTGCTGTCATCAAAACAGCAGGGATTACGGGAGACAGAGTCTTTACTGGAACGGCTGTTTGTTTTAACTCACAAGATGAATGTATAGAAGGTATACTCGCAGGAAAAGTAGAAGCTGGAAATGTCGTAGTCATTCGCTATGAAGGTCCTCGTGGTGGTCCTGGCATGCAAGAGATGCTAAGCCCTACTTCGCTCATTATGGGCATGGGTCTTGGAGCAACTGTAGCACTCATCACTGATGGTAGGTTTTCAGGGGCTACTAGAGGTGCGAGCATCGGACATGTAAGTCCTGAAGCTGCAGAAGGTGGGCTTATAGGATTACTCGAAGATGGCGATGAAATACATATAGATGTAGATCAGTATATCTTACGTGCAAACTTGAGTGATGAAGTCATAGAGAAAAGACGTGCAAACTTTACACCACTTATCAAGCCTTTAAAAAGTAAATGGTTACGTCAATATCGAGCATTGGTAACAAATGCAAGTGCTGGAGCCGTGCTCAAAGCTGAGTAAAGGTTAAGATGGTCGTCTAGCCCCTTTATAGCGACTAGCATAAAACTTACTTAACTTAGAGACTACTACTTTCTTTTTTGCAGAGCTAGCGTGTATAAATTTTCCATTCCCTAGGTAAATCCCTACATGATTAACATACCCTTTACGTTTTTTAGAGGTATCGAAGAAAATTAAATCACCTTTTTTAAGATTATTTCGTGATACATATTTACCAAACTTAGACTGATTTAGGGAAGTACGTGGTATATTTATGCCATTCTTTGCAAATACATATTTTGTAAGTCCAGAACAGTCAAAAGTACCTTTTTGTCCTACTGCACCCCACACATACTTTCTACCCAATTTTTGTTTTGCTAACTCAATAATCTTTTTGCTCTTTTTATTTGAAAATCCGAAATTAAATTCTGAAGTCTTAAATAAAACACCATCAATAGTTCTTGCTCGTCTGTTTTTATTTTTTTTACTTGCTAAAGGTTGTGCATGTTTATTAAGTGCTGTGCGTAAAGACCTATTACTTTTTTTCGTTTTCTTTTTAGTTACTCGTGTTTTTTTAGTCGACCTATATGTATTTGTAGGCACTTTTACAATTTTCCCTACTTTAAGAATATGCCCTTTCTTTAAGCCATTAAGTTTTCTTACTTCCCTAATCGTTGTTTTGTGTTTGTGGGCTATACTATATAGAGTTTCACCACTTTTAATTTTATGTTTCACTACTTTTGTTGCTGCACTTAAAGATACTGTGACAACAGACATTATTAATGCCATTTGAAAAATCTTTTTCAATCAATACTCCTAAAAATTGAATTTTACACAATGTCCTATTACCTATATTAATAATAGATATTATTCTAACTCTATTTTGTTAATCAAATATAAACATTAAGTTAAACCTAGCTTAAATTCACACCTTATATTCTATAAGAATACTCTCAAAAACAGTATTAGCTCTGATTTTTTAGGTAAGTAACTATATTATCTGCCACACGAAAAGCATTTGCATAAATGGTCCAAGTATAGGCTACCGAACCTCCTGTTGGCATAAAACTTGCATCTGCTACATATAAGTTTGGTACATCATGTGCTTGACAATATTTATTAAGTACCGATGTTTTTGGATCATCTCCAAAACGACAACCTCCCGCCACTAAATTTTGGGATGCGGAGGATGTTACAGAAGAGTAAATATTTTTAGCGCCCATCTTTTCAAGTATCTTTTCACATTTTTTTGCAATATATTTTCCAACCTTTAGATCTTGAGGATGTCCTTTAAGCCTTAACTTTCCTACGGGCATACCATATTTATCTTTATGTGTTTTGTCTAAAGAGACAAAGCAATTATCATTAGGGAGCCAATCATTAAATATCTCAAAACGTATACTTTTTTGTTCTTTGAAACGTTTTGTCAACCTCTCACCTAAATCTTTCCCCCAAACGAGTTTTCCATTTTCATAGTTATTTTTTCTTGCACGTGAAATAATATTTTGATGTTCAAACATAAACTCAACAGAACCTCCTTTAAACTTACCGTCCCACCAGTGATCTATAAAATACCAGTCGAGTATTGTACGATTTACAAAGAGTCCTGTTGTCATAAGTTCTTCAAACTTTATATCTTTGAGACTGTCCTTATGTAGTTCTCCTTGTCCTGATCCCCCTCCAGAAAAAAGTAGGTTTTTACCCAGTTCTCCAGAACTATTTGCTAATCCATGAGGGTGATACTTATTTGCAGAGTTTAGTAGTAACCGTGAACTTTCATGCGCTTGGGCTGCAACCACAAATAACTTTGCGGCTATCTTTTTTTCTTTACCTGTTATGGTATTGACCACTGTTGCATAGTCAACTTTATCTTTACTACTATGTAAATACTTAACATGCGTGTTGCTAAGTAATGTTAAATTACCCGTGGCAAGTGCTGGGTGTAAAAGTGCCTCTCGTGAAGAACTTTTCCCTCCAGAGCTACATCCGTAAGAGCCACAAAAGTTAGAATAATAACAAGCATTTCGATGCCCTTTGTTTTTAGACAAAATGGCTCTAGGTGTAATTAAAGGTGTAATACCTAATGCTTTACAACTTTTATCAAGAAGTTTGACAACAGCATTTTCTTTGGTAGGTGCCTGTGTAAAGTTTACTCTGCTTCTGGGTGGTTCATATTTGTGAGGAATTACCTTACCCGAAATGCCTACCAATTCCTCTGTTAAGTCATAATAGGGTTCCATCTCTTCATATGTGATTGGCCAGTCTACTATATTGGCACCTTTTATATCCCCATATTTACTTTTAAGCCTGAAGTCATCAGGATGCATACGGTGTACCATTCCTGACATCAAATTTGAAGAGCCTCCTACAATGTTACCATTCCAAAAACTCCACCCTGACTCATACGTAGGTGTAGCTACCCATTTGCCTTCTATTTTTTCTTCTATCGTATGGTACTCATCAAAAAGATTAGGTGTGACTAAGTCTCGTCTTGCGTAAGAGAGTTCATCTTTAGAAAACTCATCTCGTTTTATAAGCCGCCCTTTTTCAAGCATAACTACCTTGTACCCTGCTTTACACAAAGTATAGGCTACTGCCCCTCCACTGGCTCCCGAACCGATGACTAGAACATCATACATTTTTTAAATACCTTGCTTGTGGTCTAGGCTGTCCACCAAAAGAATTTAACGCTTTCCATCCTGCCTCATTGACATTAGACCCATAGATGGGGTCAGAAAACATTGCTTCCATTGTAAGCGTCATAATACGAGACAACCATGAACTCCCATAATTTGTCTCTTCATAGGCGCGTAATGCTTTTTCTTTTTGAATTTTAGACATAAAAATAAACTTACCTTGTTCACGCTTGTTTAACTCTTTCGCTCCTTCAAGCACAAACATTCGTATATCTTTGTCGTAACTTTTATGTACTATGGTTTGAGATAAAAACGTTATTGCTTTTGTAGAACGTGCAGAGGGTATTTTACTCTGCTGGGGAAACATATGTTCTTGTACTGCTTTTATGAGTGGTTCTACTTTTTGAAAGTCTTTTTGGAACATACTTACTTCTTTTGCTTTCATATAAGGACTTAGTCCAATTATAGAACTAAATATTAAAAAAATTCTTCGTTTCATTATAAGCATTACCCTTTCTAAAAAATAGAATCTATTGTATTTTAAATGTTTTTTGTGTACTCAAGGTGCACTCATATTTATTTTTAAGTAAGTACACAAACGTTACACACCAATCATATTATACTATTTTGTGTCAATATACTTAAAATTAGGAGATAAGATGAAAAAATTACTATTGGGCTTTTTGGTTGGGTTTGCACTTATAGCACTTTCAGGTTGTACATTAGGAAGTGATGCAGAGGTTACAAATGCAAGTAAATGCAAAGCCAGTGGTAAATGTGCCGGAGACATGACAAAAAAAGTTGCAAAAAAATGTGCAGCCAGTGGTAAATGTGGATAAAATTTAATTTACCTTCTCTACTCTGCTACCACTTAGGTCAATTACCTTTGAGGTAGCACTCCTATGGTATACTCATAATTGTTCCAAACTAATTTAACATTACAAAAGGATTTACTATGATTAAAAAATTATTGCTAGGTACACTTTTAAGCGTTACTTTACTTGCACTCACTGCTTGTACTGAAAGTAAAAAAGTAGAAACTGACACAGCGTCTATGGAGACAGTAGAAACAAAAGTTGAAGATGCTTCATCTAAAAAATGCCAAGCAGAGGGCAAGTGTGGTGAAGGAAAATGTGGAGATAGTCCAAAAACTTCCAAATAATGCACACGCTAAACAATATATAGCCCTTTAACACTTCTCAATACACAGGAAGTACACAAGACCCATTGTATACTTCCTATGTAATAATGAGACAAAGTACCAAGGAGTGCCAAATGTTAAAAACACTTTATCCTATGAGTAAAAATATACTTGATAAAGGTCAAAGTCTTGCCTTACTCTTGGCAAGACTTACTGTAGCTTATGGGTTTTATGAACCTTCTATGAAAAAATGGTCCGATATTCAATCTGTTGCAGGATGGTTTGACTCTATGGGAATTCCTTTTCCTACTTTAAATGCTTATCTTGCATCGAGTACTGAACTTGTTGGCGTTGTGCTTTTAACACTTGGACTCTTTACGAGACTCATATCTGTTCCTCTAATGATTATTATGCTTGTAGCCATTTTTACAGTACATATAAGCCTTGGGTTTTCTGCTGGGGACAATGGATTTGAAATACCCCTTTATTACATGCTATTTTTAGCAATATTTGCTTCTTTTGGAGCCGGAAAAATTAGTTTGGATCACCTACTATTTGGTGAAGAACAATAACATAAAAGGAAAAACAATGAATAAATTACTTACAGTATTAGGAGCTATCGCTCTTACATTTACACTCTCTATGGCAGCAGAAGGCAAATGCGGTGGAGATAAAGATAAAACAGAAATGAAGTGTGGCACTGACAAAAATAAAACAGGTATGAAGTGTGAAGCTGGAAAATGTGGTGGAGACATGAAAAAAGAAACCCCTAAGACTCCTAAAAAAGCTAAATGTGGTCAATAACAGGCTCTTTATTTAAACTTTTCAAAACTCTTATGGCAATCTTATAAGAGTTTTATCTTTCTCTTATAAATCATTGTATATTATGCCTATTATTTAATGAAGGATATATATGCAATATTTACTACCATTCATTTTATTATTTACTTTTTCTGCTTGTACAGATGATACGGCACAACAAGAAGCAAAAATAAAAGAGCTGACACAAATGATGCACACTATGGAAGAGGAAAGAGATTCCTTATATACAAAAATCAACGAAAAAGAAATCGCTTTACAAAAAGCACAACTTGAAACAAATCAAACAAAAGAAGAACTTCTTGCACAGAAAAAACTACTCATAGAAATACAAAATAAAAAAGGTTTAGCACAGGATATGTCAAATAAAGAGAAAAAACTTTCTAAACTAGGTGTTACAGTTGAAGAAAATAAAATTACCCTAGATATAGATAAAACAAAAGACTTTTTTGAAACTTTTGCAAAAGATCTAAATACTAAACTAAAAAAAATCACAGAAAAATTACAAGATGAATCACTTATGGAAAAAGATGCAGGTATACAAGTTGATGAGACTCATATCAATATTGACCTCAATAAAACCAAAGACTTTCTTAAAGAATGGAAAAAAAAGATGCAGAGGTTTATCAAAGAATTTGATGATATTGCACAAGAGCTAAATATTGACTCAATAGAACAAACAAATACCAATCAAAAAGGAAACTAATGCAACAAATCGATATGAACTCAGATGAATTTCAAGCAGAACTAGAAAAAACGTCAATTTTTGTAGATAAAGTTTACAAGCAATTTGGATGGGTACCCAATCCAAATGAAGAGGTAAATGAAGGTGTAACCATGGGACTTGCCAGAAACAAGCTCATTTACGGAAAACGTTATTGTCCTTGCTTTATGGTCATTGGTGAAACAAAAGAGGAACAAAAAGCAGCAGATAACCGTATCTGTCCTTGTAAACCTGCTATAGAAAAAGAGATACCTGAAGATGGACTTTGTCACTGTGGTATATTTTGTACGCCAGAATACGCAGCAGAACAAGCCAAACATGATGAGATAGAAGAAGTCGTACATACCCACTCAAAAGGTCTAACCAAAGAACAAGCTCAAACCTTACTTAAAGAGGAACAGTTAGACGGAGATGAGCTAGAAGCCCTTATAGAAGCAAAAAAACTGGGTATGATAGACTTTACTCTAGTAGACACTAGAGAGCATATGGAGTACCAAATGGAACACATAGTAGGCACAGACGTGCTTGTACCGACTTCTCAATTTTACGCTAAAGTAGAAGAAGAACTTGCCGGTAAAAAAACAGAAAATATCATAGTCTACTGTCACTCAGGAAGCAGAAGCTATCAGGTACAACATGCTATGAAAGGCATGGGATTTGAAAATGTCTGTAACTTACGACCAGGGATTATCGGATATACTGGAGAAACACAAAGAGGATAATCCTCTTAGAAATTAGAAATTAGAAATTAGAAATT
>Ga0256840_1000033_pt1 | contig 100146 bp, 82 predicted proteins | sample 355202metaG_FD_185969 | JGI IMG/M metagenome (GOLD analysis project Ga0256840, IMG submission 185969) | Hydrothermal vent microbial communities from Mid Atlantic Ridge, Atlantic Ocean - 355-202 | ecosystem: Environmental > Aquatic > Marine > Hydrothermal vents | place: Atlantic Ocean: Mid... | reverse complement strand
ACAAACTAACTTAAGGTCTGATAAGAGTTATTGGTTTGAACACTTGATGGCAAAATATTTAACGGTATTGTCCTTGTCATCGTTAGTGCTAGTTTTAGCAGTTTATATGGGTGTTATGACGTTGCCCTTTGAATTTTAAGTGCAACATTTGTTAAAACGAATTAAGATGTTGTTCTTTAAATAATACGGGCTAGTAATAATTTACAGTGCTTACTCTTAACCCTTACTCAATACCATTAGAGTCTACAAGCCTCGTCGAAGCTAGTGCGGGTACGGGTAAATCGTGGACAGTATCTTTATTGGTACTGCGTTTTATACTTGAAAAAGACCTAACTTTAGATCAAATTTTAGTCGTGACGTTTACCGAAGCAGCGACCAAAGAATTACGTGATGCTGTTCGGTCGCGGATTATAGAAGCACTTAGTTTTTTTCAAAATCCTACCGCTGAAACTGATAAAAAGGAATATTCAGAGCTATATAATAAGCAAGCTCACGGCTCTGATGCAGATGCTATTTTACGACTTACTCGTGCCAAGCTAAGCATTGATGAAGCGGCAATATTTACGATACACAGTTTTTGCCAACGGGCTTTAACAGAATATGCTTTTGAAGCAAGATTGCCGTTTGAAAGCGAATTGATTGATGATGACAGTGAGTTAATGCTAAAGCTTAGCGATGACTTTTGGCGACAAAAATTTATAAAAGCTCCAAAAGCACTTTTATATTATTTACGCAATCATACAGTCACCCCTGACAGTTTGTTACAAGATATTCGTAGTGTGGTCGGTAAACCTTATTTGAAACGTTATGGTCCCGATTCAAATAAGGCTGATGATAGTCTTTGGCAACAGTTAGAACGCTTGTTTGATACTGCTATAGAAGCGTGGCAAGCACAGGGCGCAGAAATCAAAGAGTTGCTGCTGGAAAATTATCAACGGTTTAATCAGCGTAGCTATAAACCAGAACACATCTGCGAAGCCTGTGAGGCAATGGATGCTTTATTTGATGACCCGAGTTTATTTTTACAGGTTAAAAATGCGGTACAAAAGATTCGCCAAGATAAATTAAGCACCGCGCTTAAAAAAAATCAAGAGCCACTTCCTGAAATTCTTTTTTTTAAAATCTGGCAAGACTATTTTGAGTGTTTAGAGAAAGTAGAGCAGGGTACAACTGATTATATTAATACAGTACGGATTGAGTTGTTAGATTTTATACAACGTAAACTGCCTGCAGAAAAACATCAAATGGGGGTACTTTCCTTTGATGATTTATTACTCAATTTACAGCAAGCTCTACAACAACATCCGCAGTTAGCATCTATATTAAGTCAACAATATCGAGCCGCACTCATTGATGAGTTTCAAGATACTGACAATATTCAGTATGATATTTTTAGTCGGATCTATAAAAGTAGTGAAAATACCGCACTTTTTTTAGTGGGAGACCCGAAACAAGCTATTTATCGTTTTCGGGGGGGAGATATTCATACTTATTTAAAGGCGAAGCGAGACACTTTAGAAGCTAAGCGCTTTACCTTAAAAATGAATTGGCGATCACATCCGCAATTAATCAGCGCCTTTAATCTGCTTTATAGCAATGGTGTTAATTGTTTTAAAGATGAAAATATTAACTATATCAAAGTTGATTCAGGTCTAGCTTCGCAACAACAGCACCCACTTTATAAAACAACTGCAGCGTTACAATTTTGGAAGTGTATTCCTGAGTTAACGGAGAAAGGATCTCCTGTAAATGGTTTGGAGGGTGTAAAGCAAATCATCAGTGCAGCAGTTGCTGGCGATATAGCGGCACGTTTAAATGATAGTTCGCTGGGTTTTGTGGGCAGTGATATTGCCATTTTAGTGCGCTCACATAGCCAGGGGACGATGATTAAAGATGCACTTACTGCGCGCAATATTGCAAGTGTACAAAGCAGTAAAGACAGCATTTTTGAGACTTTTGAAGCAGTAGAGTTATTACGCATATTAAAAGCTATTGTAGAGCCACAACAAGAGGACCAAGTACGGCGGGCTTTAGTTACGGAGATTATCGGTACTAGCGCAAATGGTTTAATGTCTTTTGAAGAAAATACGGAAGAGTGGGAAATACAGCTAGCACAAGTCCAAGGGTGGCACACCCTTTGGAAAGAAAACGGCTTCTTAGCCATGTTTAATGATTTTATGCAGAAGCTGTCATTACACCAAAGGTTATTATCATTTGCTGATGGAGAACGACGTTTAACTAATCTGTTGCAACTTTCTGAAATAATACATCACGCAGTGGATCAACACGCTTTGAGTATGGAAGAGGTTCTACGCTGGCTAGAAAATCAACAACAAAATTCTGCCTTAAAAGAATCAGAGTTACGTCTCGAAAGTGATAGTAAATTAGTCAAAATAGTCACAATTTGGAAATCTAAAGGTCTAGAGTATCCGATTGTTTATTGTCCTTTTGTCGGTCTTAACAGATTTGACTTCAAGGAACGTATTTTTAGTTTCTATAAAAATAATCAAGCCTGTCTTGAAATTGGTTCCAGAGACGTTGATGAACATAAACTGATTAAAAAAGAGGAAGAGGATGCTGAAGAAGCGCGCTTGCTTTATGTTGCGCTAACTCGTGCTAAATACCAATGTACCATTGTTTGTTTTCCTGAATTGATTAAAGGCGAGCCAGATAAATCAGCATTGGGTTGGTTATTATCTAAAGGTCTATTGGTTGGTAAAACTGCAAAAGAAAAAAAGGCGTTTACAGCTAGTTATCAAGAATCATTACTTGAATTATCAAAAAATGATGAAATATCGGTTGAAACGTTACCAGTTTATGAAGCTGAGCTTATTTTCAATGATCAACAAAAAGAGGCAACATTAATAGCCAAGAGTTTTACTGCAGCACTTAAACCGCAAGCACAAATAACCAGCTTTAGTGGCTTAACTGCAGGGGCACATGCAACTGCTGATGTACAAATAGAAATCCCCGATCATGATGCGCAGACTCATAACGTGCAAACTAGTAAGGCGCAACTACCACCGTTAGGTGATGATGAGTTTCCTCGCGGACCAACTGCAGGTAGCGCCTTGCATGAGGTATATGAGAATATCGACTTCACCACTTCACTTGATCAACAGCAAGAAACGGTTTTAAATAGCCTTCTCAAGTGGGGCTATGCCGATAAGCATTTGCCTGCCGCAAACCTATTAGTGAGTAACAGCTTAAAAGCAACGATGGCTGATGACCTTTCGCTGGCAATGCTCGCTAACAAAGCACGTTTAAATGAAATGGAGTTTCATTTACCGCTCGCGCATTTAGAACTTGAGGATTTAAAACAAATATTATTTCAGCATCTACCAAAATCGGAACAATGGCAAGTCGTACGAGAGGCTGTTAATACGCTGAAATTTGATCAAGTGAAAGGGTATTTAAAAGGCTTTATTGATTTAATTTTTGTGCACGAAAATCAATACTACGTGGCCGATTACAAATCAAATGCCTTATTAGACTATCAACCTAAAAGTTTAATGTCAGTGATGGCAGATTCGCATTATTATTTACAATACTTATTGTACAGCGTCGCCTTACACCGCTATTTAGCAAAAAGATTAGCTGATTACTCATGGGAGTCACATGTCGGTGGTGTTTATTATTTGTTTATTCGTGGCATGAGTGAGGACAAAACAGAATATGTTGCGCTAAAAAATGGCGTGTTTTTTGATAAACCGTCTTTTGAATTGATAAATGCTCTCGATAGTCTATTTACACGAGAACTCGAAAATGTCTGAACAACTCAGCTTAGATCTTATGCAGGCACCGTCAATCGATAACTCAACACCTGAGCTTGTTGATTCTGAAATCATTGATTCTAACAATAATGACTACGAAGCCTTAGATTATCAACTGGCACAATTACTCCAGCAACAAAATGGCAAAACCAATCAAACACTAAAAGAGCATACTTTAGCGATCAGCAAACACACCCGAGAAGGGCAGATTTTTATAGCGTGTTCAGCCGATGATAAAACAGAGTTGTTAAACACACATGTGGTAGGGGTAACAGGGGATTACAAACCATTAATTTTGGATAACGATTACCTTTATTTGAACCGTTACTTTTCGTATCAGCAACAATTAGCGGATAATATTTCAAAGCGTCGATTAATCAGTGATAAGCCGATTCCAGAATGGCTAGAAAAGAGGTTAACTCATTATTTTGCCGAAGATACTAAGCTGCAATCAAAGAGTGATTTAAAGGAAAATGAATCAATAAACTGGCAACAAAAAGCCACTGAACTCACATTAAAACAACCTTTTTTAGTGCTTTCTGGCGGGCCAGGTACGGGTAAAACAACCACTGTCAGTCGTATACTGGCTTTGTTACAAGAACAGCATGCAGAAGTACAACATCAGAACGAGACAAACGAGGGGGCTACTTATGATAAAAAATTACGCATTTTACTGGCAGCGCCCACCGGAAAGGCCGCTATTCGATTGCTAGACTCTTTAAAAAATGCACAAAACAAACTTGGCTTACCCAAAGAGCTGAGTGCGAATATGCCTACACAAGCCAGTACCTTGCACAAGCTCTTAGGTTATCAGCCTAATAGTACACAGTTTAAGCATCATTCAAATAACCCGCTACCCGCTGATGTTGTTATTATTGATGAAGCGTCTATGATTGATATTGCGATGATGGCTAAATTGCTTGATGCTATTCCTGTGTCGGCAACCTTAATTTTAGTGGGTGATAAAGACCAACTCTCATCCGTAGAAATAGGCTCTGTTTTCAGTGACATTTGTCATGGTTTAGCAGGCACAGAACATCTTATTACCTTACAAAAAAACTGGCGTTTTTCAGAACACAGCGGTATTGGGCAATTAGCTAAAGCAGTTAATAATAATGAGGCTGATTTCGCACTGTCTCTCTTAGCTAGTGATGATCTGACTGATTGCAACCTATTAACACCAACTATTATAGATCCACCCCAAATACCTAAATTGCTCATTGAGCCTTGGCAACATTATTTCGATCTCTTGAAGCAGCCTGATGCAACCGTTGATGAAATATTTGATGCGTTTAATGAATACCGTATTTTATGTGCGTTGCGCCGTGGCTTAAATGGTAGCCAATGGCTGAGTGATAGAGTTGAAATAGAAATTGCAAAACTAGGGATGCTGAATACAAAAAGTACGGGATCGTGGTACCATGGAAGACCGGTTATGATTACTCAAAATAGCTACAGTAAAGGACTGTTTAATGGTGATACAGGCATTGCGTTGTTGGTTGATAATCAATTAAATGTCTACTTTCCGGATAACAGTAACGTGCAGGAAAACCAAGCAAATTGTTATAAGTCGTTTGCACCGATCAGGTTGCCCGTTCATGAAACCACGTGGGCAATGACTATACATAAAAGCCAAGGCTCAGAGTTTAATCAAGTTACGCTAGTGCTTCCTCATGAAGTTATGCCACTGTTAACCAAACAATTGGTTTATACAGGTATCACCCGCGCGAAGAAACGAGTTAGTATTATTGCGACGGATGAAATTTTAAAAGCAGGTATTATGACAGAAGCCGTGACGGCAACACGAATCGCTGAGAAACTTGTACCCTAATCCCCAGATAGAAACAAGATGATAGCATAAGCCTTTGATTCCATGGAGCATCCCAAAAGCACTCGATTACACTAAAGCATAATTGAGTGCAGTAGCGCTCACTAAACCTACGGGTGAAACGATTTCTTTTCGAATATCCTATGAAACCAAAGTCTTGCACTCTCGTTAGCGTTTATATCTGGGGGGTTGTACTTTGAAATATGATTCGTTACCGAGCTGCTGAAGAAAAGATCTTCTGTGTCACATTCTTAAGGAAACTCTAATATAACCTAAATATAACCTAGTTGAGTTCTGTGAGTTTACAAGGCATCAAGCCCTAGGCGTATTTTTGAGGGTGGTCGCTCCCTTCACAAAAAACTACAACAACGGAATTGATGACTTGTAAACTCACCCTGCGGGCAATGCCAGAACCCAGCTAGTACATCAACCAGTCCAAAGTGTCTATATCAGTTGATTTGTAAGCGTCTAGGGCTAAGCGCACTTTGCAGGGAATGGTTGTTCCCTTCACAAGAAGTGCAACAACGCCCTAGACGCTTACAAATCAACCCTTTGGGCGCTTCTGTAATGCCCCGCCTCTGCGTTGCACCACTTGCTAAGGGAATAACCATTAGCTTCATGTTGCGCCTTGATGCGAGACATTACAGAAGCGCTGATACAGACACTTTGGACTGGTTGATGTACTAGGTTATCCAGAGGTTCGAATAGCCAAACTTAAATCGTCATATACTTCGCTAATAATTCTTGTTGAGTACTCTTTTCAAGCCGTGCGCCAAAGGTCGCGACAATTCTAGCCGCTGCTTCACTGGCTAAAAGCCCTGCATCTCTATCACTAAATCCGTGTGTTAGTGCGTACATAAAAGCGCCAGCAAACATATCACCCGCACCATTGGTATCAATCGCTTTAACCTTACTGACTTCAATACCAACGTGTTTATCACCCGTAATAACTTTAGCGCCTTTACTGCCTAGAGTAACAATAACTTTATCGGCTATTTTTTGAAGCGCAACAATTGCATCGTCTAAATTATTTGTGGCGGTATAAACTTGCGCTTCTTCTTCGTTACAAAACAGTACATCAACGCCATCACCAATAATTTCAGCAACACCATCTTTAAAATAAGTCACCATTGCGGGGTCTGAAAAGGTAAATGCTGTCTTAACACCATTTTGTTTGGCTATTTGACGCGCAGCAATGGCAGCATTGCGAGAAACATCTGACGTGACTAAATAGCCTTCAATGTATAAATATTCAGAATTTTTTAATTCATCAAGATGTAGGTCAGATTCAGAAAAATCAGAAGTAATGCCGAGGTAGGTATTCATGGTGCGCTCAGCATCTTCTGTAACCATGACTAAGCATTCGCCAGTGACGCCGTCACCCTTTACTTGATCGAGCTTCGTTTCTACACCCGCTTCGGCAAGATCTTTCATATAGAAATCACCCGTTTCATCATCAGCAACTTTGCAGGCATAAAAAGTTTTAGCGCCAAATTGACTCGCTGCAACAATGCTGTTGGCAGCTGATCCACCACCGGCACGTTTCTTTAACCCAAAGGTTTTATTTAAGCCTGCAAGTAGGGTATGAAGTTGGTCTTTCTCGATCAAGGTCATCAATCCTTTCTCGATACCTTTTTCTTTAAAAAATGCTTCAGTGACTTCAAACTCTTTATCAACAAGTGCGTTGCCGATGCCGTAAACGTGGTATTTCATAGGTTTCTCGATACTATGGATTAAATGGTGCGCGAGATTTTACAGGTTTTTAGAAAAAACTAACACTTGTTTTGAGTATCTTGTTTTGTGTTTAAATGTCCCCATTCTTTTATTTATTATTCTCATTCTCATTCTGAAACAAACTCACTTATGACTTATCAACATATTAAAATACCCGTTAACGGCAAAAAAATTACAAGCAATACAGATTTTACTTTGAATGTGCCTAATCAAGTAATTATTCCCTTTATTGAGGGAGATGGTATTGGCGTGGATGTTACACCTGTGATGATTCGCGTCATTGATGCAGCGGTTAAGGCAGCTTACATTGAGTCTAAAAAAATTCACTGGATGGAAATTTACGCGGGTGAAAAAGCTACTCAAGTGTATGGGGATGATGTGTGGATGCCCGATGAAACGATGGATGTGATTAAGGATTACGTGGTATCAATCAAAGGCCCGTTAACCACGCCTGTGGGTGGTGGTATGCGCTCACTTAATGTAGCTCTGCGCCAAGAGTTAGATTTGTATACCTGCTTACGCCCAATTCGTTATTATGAAGGTACACCCAGCCCCTTAAGAGAACCAGAAAAAACTGAGATGGTTATCTTTCGTGAAAACTCAGAAGATATTTATGCCGGTATCGAATGGGAGAGTGGCTCTGCAGATGCTAAAAAACTAATTAATTTTTTGCAGGATAAACTGGGTGTTACTAAAATTCGCTTTCCTGAAACATCTGGTATCGGTATTAAACCCGTATCTAAAGAAGGTACAGAACGTTTGGTGCGTAAAGCACTGCAATACACGATAGATAATGATAAATCGAGTTTAACCATTGTCCACAAAGGAAATATTATGAAGTTCACTGAAGGTGGCTTTAAACAATGGGCGTATGATTTAGCACAGAATGAATTTGGCGCAACAGAGTTAGATGGCGGGCCTTGGATGAGCTTTAAAAATCCAAAAACAGGCAAACAAATAACGATTAAAGATAATATTGCCGATGCATTTTTACAAAATATCTTACTTTACCCAGAAGATTACGACGTGATCGCTACATTAAACTTAAACGGTGATTATGTGTCTGATGCTTTAGCGGCACAAGTTGGTGGTATTGGTATTGCTCCGGGGGCTAATATGTCTGACACCATTGCCTTGTTTGAAGCTACCCATGGTACAGCACCACCTATTGCAGGGTTAAATAAAGCGAATCCAGGTTCAATGATATTATCGGCTGAAATGATGCTGCGGCATATCGGTTGGGTAGAGGCGGCAGACCTAGTGGTTAAATCCCTTGCCGGTGCGATTAAAGCTAAAAAAGTGACATTTGATTTTTCGACTAAAATGGATAATGCTGTAGAACTCAGTAGTTCTGATTTTGGTGATGAAATGATTTCTCATTTATAAAGAGACCTTTGCATGAATAGGATGACGAGTAAACATAGTTGAAATCCCACTGATTTTTTGTTGGAAAACTTGCTGATAACCCGCTATTAACAAGTTTTCCGCCTCAATCAGTGGGATTTTACCCGATTTAGCGAGCTTACCGCTTGCTGTTTAAGCAGGTAATTCGATTATTAGAGCTTTAGCCGTTTCTTTCGCTAACCGACTCGTGCAAAGGTCTCATAAGGAGAACCTGATTAAGTCGATTAGAATTTACCGCAGAAAAATCTGTCGCTATTTTTCATGAAGTGAGTCGTAAGAGTCACTCTATTGCGCCGATCTTCGTGGAAAATATCGGCAGATTTGGCAAGCTAAAAATAATTGGACTTGATCAGGGGCTCCATAAGGGATACATACTGATATACTGAAGTAGAGGCTTAAGAATAATGAACACGTTTAATGAAAATATGATGAGAAATTTAATGTCAGCAAATAACAAAGTAGTTAAAAACCACTCAGGTGAAGAATTTGACCATGATTCTGACTTGATGGTGCAAGAATCCCGCCCAGATGTAGAAGAGCCAAAACGCTATAAAGTTATACTGATTAATGATGACTTTACACCAATGGAGTTTGTCGTCGAGATTTTAAATCTGTTTTTCAATCTTGATGAAGAAACTGCCACCCGCATTATGTTGAATGTACATGAGAAAGGTAAAGGTGTCTGCGGTATTTTCTCAAAAGATATTGCAGAAACAAAAGTCGTTATGGTGAATGAATTTGCCCGAGAAAACGAACACCCTCTATTGTGTACCATGGAGCAAGAATGAAAATTTTAAACGGTGTTTCTCGTGATAAGTTCATTATTAACGGCCTCAGAACGCTACCAATTAGGGCAAAAGGGCAACAACTAGTAAGAAATCTAGGAGAAAAATAATGTTAAGTACAGAAGTTGAATTTTCAATCAATAAGCTATTTCGTGATGCACGAGACAGGCAACATGAGTTTGTTACTGTAGAGCATTTATTACTCTCCATGACGAGCAACCCATCAGCAGGTAAAGCATTACGTGCCTGTGGTGTTGATATTAAACTACTACAGAATGACCTAAGTGCTTACATAGAAGAAAATACCCCTCTACTTACAGAAAACGACCAGCGTGAAACACAGCCTACTTTAGGTTTTCAACGTGTGATACAACGTGCTGTCTACCATGTACAAGCTACGGGTAAAGGAGAGGTAACAGGTGAGAATATACTTGTTGCTATTTATGGCGAACCAGAATCCCATGCTGTTTACTATCTTGGTAAACAAGATATGTCACGCTTAGATTTAGTCAACTATGTCTCCCATGATATTCATAAAGATGAAGCACTTTTATCTGACTTTTCATTAGAAGAACAACAGGAAAATGGTGAAGATATTAGTAATGAAGAAGGCGGGGAAGAAGGCGAAGCCAAGCTTTCTCCACTCGAACAATTCTCAACAAACCTTAATGAAGCAGCCATTAATGGTAAAATTGATCCGTTAATTGGCCGGGAAGAAGAAGTCGAACGCACAGTACAAGTATTATGTCGTCGTCGAAAAAACAACCCACTCTTAGTGGGTGAGTCCGGTGTGGGTAAAACTGCGATTGCAGAAGGTTTAGCTAAACGCATCGTCGATAAAGAAGTTCCTGAAGTATTACAAGACTCTATTATTTACTCATTGGACCTCGGCGCATTAGTTGCGGGTACGAAATACCGTGGTGACTTTGAAAAACGTTTAAAAGGTGTGCTTAATCAAATAAAGCAGCAAGATAATGCAGTGCTCTTTATTGATGAAATTCACATTATGATTGGTGCAGGTGCAACCTCAGGTGGCACCATGGATGCTTCGAACTTATTAAAGCCGATGTTAGCAACAGGTGAGTTAAAATGTATCGGTTCAACCACTTTTCAGGAGTATCACAGTATCTTTGAAAAAGAACGCGCCTTGGCACGTCGTTTTCAGAAAATTGATATTAAAGAGCCTAGCGTTAACGATACTATTAAAATCCTTAAAGGTTTAAAGTCGCGCTTTGAAGAGCATCATGGAGTAACTTATACCATGCCTGCACTAGAAACAGCAGCACGTCTTGCAGAACGATATATTACAGATCGTTTCTTACCTGATAAAGCCATTGATGTGATTGACGAGGCAGGTGCAAATCGTCAACTTCAACCAAAAAAAGGTCGCAAGAAAAAGATCACGGTAAGCGATGTTGAAGCAATTGTTGCCAAAATTGCACGTATTCCACCTAAGACAGTTTCAAGTACCGATATGGAAGTTTTACGTAATCTTGACCTTAACTTGAAGCGTGTAGTCTTTGGGCAAGATATGGCGATTGATCAGTTAGTTACGGCTGTTAAAATGGCACGTTCTGGTCTACGTGATGATCACAAACCGGTAGGTTCGTTTGTATTCGCTGGGCCTACAGGTGTCGGTAAAACTGAAGTCACGAACCAGCTTGCTGAAAATCTAGGTGTTGAGCTAATTCGTTTTGATATGTCTGAGTATATGGAGCGCCATACTGTTTCACGCCTCATTGGTGCGCCACCGGGTTATGTTGGATTTGATGATGGCGGTTTATTAACAGACGCAGTTAACAAAACACCACATGCTGTTTTACTACTGGATGAAATTGAAAAAGCACATCCTGATGTTTTTAATTTATTATTACAAGTTATGGATAATGGTAGTTTAACGGATAGTACCGGACGCAAAGTAGACTTTAGAAATATCATTTTAGTTATGACCAGTAACGCCGGTGCAGAAAATATTAGCCGTAGCTCAATGGGCTTCACTAAACAGGATCATTCACTGGATACCATGAAGGCGATTGAAAAAGTCTTTACTCCAGAATTTAGAAACCGTCTTGATGGTGTGATTCAATTCAAGCCATTGGATGAGACTGTCATTATCTCTATCGTGGATAAGTTCTTAATTCGACTTGAAGCACAGCTAAATGAGAAAGACGTAACACTAATCGTTGATGATAAGGCCAAGCGTTGGTTAGCTAAAGCAGGTTACGACCCCATCATGGGAGCACGTCCTATGGAACGTTTGATACAAGAAAAACTCAAGAAAGAACTGGCTGATGAATTACTCTTTGGCAAGCTTAGTAAAGGTGGTGGTACTGTTCGCGTGACAGAAAAAGACGATAAACTAAGTTTGGATTTTAAAAGTCAAAAGGCAGTTGTAAAAGAAGAAGTTTAAGTTTTTTCGCACATTAACGTCAAAGCCCAATCCTAAAAACTAGGACTGGGCTTTTTTTTTAGCTAATACTTGAACCGTGGCTTCAATGCGGATAACAGGGCATAAGATATTGGTTTAGCACGGGATTTTAAAAAATCTTAGCCTCACCCTTAGGTTAAGGAACCTCTGAATAACCTAGCTGGGTTCTGCGAATTTACAAGGTATCAAGTCCTAGGCGTATTTTTTGAGAATGGTTGGTCCCTTCACAAAAAATAACAACAAGGGAATTGATGCCTTGTAAGCTTGCCCTACGGGGCTTAGCTAGGTTGTTCAGAGATTCCTTAATCGGGCATTTTTGAAACCGAATGCGATAAAGGATGAATCAATAGCTTGCGTACTGTGCCGTAGTGAAGTCACTGATTCAGGTAATATCTAAATATTGTTTATTTAGATATTCTGCAATCCTTTCTGCGCTTTCAATGCATTCATCTAAAGTAGCAACTAAGGCCAATCTAATTCGGTTTCTTCCAGGATTAACACCATTAACATCGCGTGATAAATAACTACCGGGAACTACTTTTAAATGTTGCTGCGCATAGATTTCTTGGGTAAAAATTTCATCATCAATAGTACTACCAGCTTTTAGTCCAGCCCAAAGATAAAAACTGGCATCGGGTTTTTGTACATCCATGATTGGGGAAAGAATCTCTAAGACAGCATTGAATTTCTTTCGATATTCATCGCGGTTAGCCAATACATGCACCTCATCATTCCATGCTGCAATACTGGCAGCTTGAATGGGTGGTGACATCGCACAGCCATGATAAGTACGGTAGAGTAAAAACTGTTCTAAAATTTGCGCATCACCAGCTACAAAACCAGAGCGTAAGCCTGGTGCATTTGAACGCTTTGATAAACTATGAAAAACCACACAGCGTTTAAATTCGGTGTTACCAATTTTAGCAGCAACTTCTAAAAGCCCAATTGGAGGTTTATCTTCATCAAAGTAGATTTCAGAATAGCACTCATCACTGGCAATGATAAAGTCATGCTTTTCGGCAAGACGTAAAAGATTTTTAATCTGTGCTTCATTAACAACAGCACCGGTTGGATTACCTGGGCTACAAAGATAGAGTAATTGACAGTCATCCCATATTTCATCACTAATAGAATCAAAATCAGGATTAAAGTTAAGCTCTTTCGTACATGGGATATAGACGGGTTCAGCACCCGATAAAAAAGTAGCTCCCTCATAAATTTGGTAAAATGGGTTAGGCATGAGTATTTTAGGTGAGGTGACTTCTTTATTAATGATAGCCTGTGCAAAAGCAAATAGCGCCTCACGCGTCCCATTAACAGGTAGCACATGTTTATGTGGATTTAAACTGCCCTGAGGCAATTTGAATCGACGCGTAAGCCAATCGCTAATGACTTCTCTTAGCTCATCATTACCCTTTGTTAATGGGTAATTTGAAAACCCAGCTAGGTTACTTTGTAAGGCATCGAGAATAATTTGTGGTGTAGGGTGTTTCGGTTCACCAATAGCTAGTGATAACATAGGTTTATCGACTGGGGTTATGCCATCAAGTAACGTTGATATTTTCTGGAAGGGATAGGGTTGGAGCTTTTTTAAGTCAGGATTCATCTTTGAGTTTTGCTTTTGAGAATAATTCAAAGAGTATAAATTTTATTTAGGAAAAGGGCTATGCTTTTCAAGGCTCCCTAGGAGCCGAAAAGTACATCGCTGCACCTTCCGAAGGAAGTGCCGATGTTGGTAGGAGCAACGTATTTTATCAAGCCGAAGTGCTATAGGTTGATTAAACAAAATTTCAAGGCTCCCTAAGAGCTAAACAACTTTAGTTAGTTGGTCAGGAAAACTGTTACGGAATGTCGACAAGAAGATGCCGACATAATTTAGTGAGCTAGCCATTCAGTCTGTTTTGAATGGACTGCTCAATTATTAAGCGATAGCTGTCGAGTTCACCATCTGAATTAAGACTCAGATGGGATTACGTTGTAGAGAGTGTAACGTTAGATAATACTTTACGGCACAACGTCGGCAAAGGGACGCCGACATAATCGAGTTCACCATCTGAAAAAAGACTCAGATGGGAAGCTCGCTAAATAATAGAATGACGTTTTAGCTTTGATCTTAAAGTAGCTCGATTAATACCTAAGCACGCCGCGGTACGAGACTGATTTCCATTTGTATGATCCATCAGTTCTTCCAGTAAAGGGCGCTCAACTTCATCAATGATTTGGCGATAAAGGTATGTTGCATCTTGATTGCCAAGTAGCTTCAAGTATTCTCTAACCGTTTTTCGGGTAGTTTCTGCTAGTGAGTAACCATCAGGTGAAGTAATAGGTAGAGTGTGCATAGGTTGGTTCATGTTTGTAATATCCTTATTCATAGCTACTATAATAATCCTTTGAGTCACTAAGCGTATATTCAAGATTATGTAAGCAATTTTTTAAATAGTGATGTTGCAAATCAGCATCAGATATTTTGAAAATTTCCTGCTTCAATCTTTTTAATAAATTCGGCTTGTGACCGACTAGCTTGAATAAATACCAACCTATGTGTTTTCGTGCAATGCGAACTCCTTGATCTGTGCCATAGTGGCGATGAATGGCACTTATATGTGTCAAAATCGTATTTTTTTTGGTTTTGTAGGTAATTGGTTTTACGTGGTTTTTTACCTTGGTACTTGTGCTGTATTGTTGATTAAATGCTTGAAAAATCCATGGCTGCCCTTGAGTAATTCTGCCTAACATCAGGGCATCTACCTGAGTATAGTTTAAAATGAATTGTGCATCTTCCGGGCTAGAAATATCGCCATTGGCAATAACTGGGATAGCCACGGATTGTTTTACTTGGCGTACCGTTTCGTATTCAGCATATCCTGTATAAGCTTGGTTTCGAGTTCGTCCATGGATAGCAATACTGGTAATTCCTGCATCTTCTGCAATTTTAGCAATTTGTTTTGCGTTCTTTTTATTGCTTGCCCAGCCGGTTCTCATTTTAAGAGTTACTGGTATATCTACTGCTTTTACTACCTCAGTCAATATTTTTTTTACGAGACTAGGGTCTTGCATTAAAGCTGATCCTGCTAGTTTATTGCAGACTTTTTTGGCAGGGCAGCCCATATTAATGTCAATAATATCTGCGCCTAACTTTGCATTAAACTCTGCAGCTTGTGCCATTTTGTCGGGCTCTGTACCGACAATTTGTACACAGCGTGGTGATTGGTCGGTATTTTGCAATAAACGTTGCTGGGTTTTTTTAGAATTGCGTAGACTTGGGTCGGAGGTAATCATTTCAGCAGGTGTTAGGCCGGCACCAAATTGATGACACAGCTGGCGATAAGGAGCATCGGTAATACCTGCCATAGGCGCTAGCAATATCCGGCTAGATAATGAGTATGGGCCTATCTTTAAGCACATAATTTATAAACTATCGCTACTTAAAACTAAACTTGAATTGTGTTGCTGCATTTCCGGGGTCTTTTATTTTAAGACGTATGCTTATGGGTGTCTCAGTTGGTAATAAGGATGTGTTAGTTAGGGTGTTACTGCTTAAATATTCTTTAGGGTAGAAACGACTAAAAGCAACAAGATTGGATTGCGCATCAGTTAATGAAACTTCTAAACTTGGGTAAGGTTGCGCATGTTTAGCCATATTTTGCAGGCTGCCAGATATAAGCAAAACACCTGACTCATTGGGATGAGTAAACACATTATAATTTAGCATTTCAACTTGTTCAGGAAGTCGTATCGGGACATTATTTGAGTATAGTGTAGGATTGTGATAGAGCACCTGAGCAGCGAGTAAAAAAGTTAACAAAAAAAGACTAACTAAAAATAAGTTAGTTGTTTTGGTATTATCAATACGCTTACTGCTAAGTGTGCTTGGTTCTTTTAAAGTAGAAGCTCGGTTAAGTTTTTGCTGATTACTTTGTGTTTTAGCAGACTGCCAATCATCCATGCTGTTGATGTATGCTTTTTCTTTATCAGAATATTGAGCGTTAGCGTTTTGAAATTTTTCTGGTATCGCAGTTGATAAGGATTCAACGGCATTAAATGTATTAAGGCATTCCCCGCATCGGAGTAATCCTTTTGAACTTGTAACTTCCTTCATGTCGATGTGAAAGATGGCTTTACAGTGATTACATTGGGTGTACATAGTTAATTTGTATTTTTTGTTGCGCTAATTCTTATCCAGTCATCAAGTTGTTTGACTTTGAAATTAGAAAAATCAGCCGAGTAGGTTTTTATAATATCTTCTTTTTGTGTCGTTAGTAAACCGGATATTACAATATGACCACCAGGTTTTACATAAGAACTTAAGCGCGGGTAAAGCTCTTGTAGTGGGCCACATAAAATATTTGCAAGTACGATATCCACAGTGTCTTCTGGACAATCTCCTGGTAAATAGCAGGGGATTTTATCTGAGGTTATTTGATTGCGACGCATATTTTCTTTTGTTGCAGTGAGTGCTTGAGGGTCTATATCTGTTGCAATGATATGTTTAGCTCCTAACTTAGCCGCTGCTACCGCTAAAATGCCGCTACCACAGCCATAATCGACAACAGTTAAATCTTTTGGCGGGTTTTTATCAAGCCATTCTAGGCAGAGTGCTGTAGTTGGGTGCGTGCCTGTACCAAAAGCGAGGCCAGGGTCTAGAATTATAGAGGTAGGGTTGGGTGAGTTATTTTGTAACTTTTTTACATCAAGTAAATCTGTAGTGCTGGGAACTATCCATAAGTTTTCACCAAAGCACATTGGGTGAAAGTCTTTCATCCATACGCGCTCCCAGTCTTGATTTTTAACAACCTCAGTATCTACGCTACTAATTTCCCAATTTGATTGGTTGTTAATTAGTGTTTGAGTGAGTGTTGATAAATTAATGTCTGATTCGAATAGTGCTGTAATTATTAAATTTCTCCATAGCGGGGTCTCTCCTGGCAATGGCTCTAAGACGGGTTCATCTTCTGCATCTTGCCAGGTGATGGATATGGCTCCAGTAGACTCCATTTCTGCCTCAATAGATTCGTGGTGCTTATTTGAAGCACTGCAAATTAATTGTAGCCATGATTTTTCAGACATTTATAGTTACCAAAGGTTGGCTATTTATAAGCCTAATTTCTTTTCTAAATAGTCTATGCCTGCGCCACCTGCAATAAACGCAGTATCGTCCATAATGCGCCGCTGTAACGAAATGTTAGTTTTTATTCCTTCTATGACCATTTCAGAAAGTGCTACCCGCATACGTTTTATAGCGGTATCACGATCCTCAGCATGAACAATAAGTTTTCCAATCATAGAGTCATAATGAGGCGGTACGGTATAGCCACCGTAGATGTGCGAATCCACTCGTACACCTAATCCCCCAGGCATATGAAAACGTTCAACTTTACCGGGCGAAGGAATAAAGGTTTCAGAATCTTCAGCATTAATACGGCATTCTATAGCATGACCTCTGGGACGCATATTCGATTTTAGTGTCAATTTTTCACCTGAAGCAATTAGGAGTTGTTGCTTGACTAAATCGACACCGGTGATTAACTCTGTTACTGGGTGCTCTACTTGTAGTCGAGTATTCATTTCAATGAAGTAAAACTCACCGTTTTCGTATAAAAATTCAAAAGTACCTGCGCCACGATAGCCAATATCAACACAGGCTTTAGCAACAGAGTCACCTATTTCTTTGCGTTTTTCTTCGGTGATACCAGGTGCTGGAGCCTCTTCAACAACCTTTTGATTTCGGCGTTGCATGGAGCAATCTCGCTCACACAGGTGAATTGCATTACCGTGTTCATCTGCTAATACTTGAAACTCAATATGACGTGGCTTCTCTAGAAATTTCTCCATAAAAACGACATCATTATTAAAGGCTTGACCTGCTTCTGTTTTGGTTAAAACAATAGATTCGAGTAGATCAGATTTATCATGCACAACACGCATGCCTCGTCCACCACCGCCTCCAGTTGCCTTAACCATAACTGGGTAACCGATATCCTCAGCCATTTGAAATTGTATCTTTGGATCATCTGGAATAGCACCACCAGAGCCAGGTACACAGGGAACACCTGATTTCTCCATTGCCGCTTTAGCCGATATCTTATCGCCCATGACACGGATAGTTTCGGCCCTTGGGCCAATAAAAATGAAACCACTTGATTCGACTCTTTCAGCAAAATCGGCATTCTCTGATAGAAAGCCGTATCCTGGGTGAATTGCATCAGCGTCAGTTACTTCTGCGGCACTAATAATAGCGGGAATATTTAAATAGCTTTCTAGCGAAGATGCAGGTCCAATACAGACAGATTCGTCTGCCAGACGGACGTGTTTTAAATCACGGTCAGCCGTTGAATGCACTGCAACGGTTTTAATATCAAGCTCATGGCAGGCACGTAAAATGCGCAAGGCAATTTCACCCCGATTTGCGATTAGTACTTTTTTAATTTTCATCATTTAGATCCATTTTGTTAATTAATGACTTTGTTTATTATTTACAGAGATCATTCAATAACAAATAGAGGTTGACCAAATTCAACAGGTTGTTCATTTTCAACTAGTATTTCTTTAATAATACCGGATTTCTCCGACTCAATTTGGTTTAGCATTTTCATGGCTTCGATAATACACAGTGTATCGCCTACAGATACAGATTGACCAACAGCCACAAAAGGAGCTGATGTAGGTGAGGCTGCTTCATAAAATGTGCCAACCATTGGAGAGTCAATTGTTTCGCCGGCAGGGCCTTCTGCTACAGGTGGTGAAGTTAAGCCTAAATCATTTCCTGCCGTTGTCGCAGGTGCTGCTACCGCAGCTTGAATAGGAGGTGCAACAACAGGTGTTGCTGCGACAGGCGCAGGGCTATTTCGTGAAATACGTACTGACTCCTCACCTTCAACTATTTCTAATTCTGCAATATCACTGGCTTGAATCAGCTCTATGAGTTTTTTGATTTTTCGAACGTCCATAATAATTACTCTCTGCTCTGTGTGCTTATAAAATTGTAACTAAATTAAGAATTCAAATTAGTTATGGCTGCTGTTAGGGCTAGTTCGTAGCCTTGTGCGCCAAAACCAACGATGCTACCAACGGCAATATCCGAGAAGAACGAGTGTTGTCTAAACTCTTCTCTTTGATGTACATTGGAAAGATGTATTTCAATAAAAGGGATTTTTGTACCCAACAATGCATCGCGTAAAGCAACACTGGTATGGGTATATGCGGCAGGGTTGAAAAGAATAAATGAAATGTTTTCTGTCGCAGCTTGATGAATACGATTTATTAATTCAGATTCTGAATTGCTTTGGAAATGACTGAGCTGGTGCTGTTGTTTTTGTGCCAGCAATGATAAATTTCGAGCAATATCATCCAATGTATTAGAACCATAAATTTCAGGTTCTCTACGACCTAAAAGGTTAAGGTTTGGACCATTTAAAAGGAGTAATTTAGCCATAATTACCTTAGTGTTTAAAAAATAAGCAATTATCGTTTTTTGTATTATTATAAGAAGTTAAAAGCAGTTAAATACAAAACGCGACATTTTTAGTGGATGTTACTCGTGTTTTAATGATAATGCTATTAATAAATAGAGTAATTAGTTGTAAATATAGTTGAGTTTTGGCTAAAGCTCTCAAGCTAATAATAGGAGCAAACTTACAAGGCATCAATCCCGTTGTTGTATTTTTTGTGATGAGAAGGACGCTTCACCTTGCTACTGGTGTTGATTATAAGAAATCCTTGCTAGGACTTGATACCTTGTAAGCTCGCCCTGCGGGCTTAGCCAAAAAACCAGAGGATATAACGCCAAAATTGTAGTTTATTTTCTTATCATGCTTGACATAACTTCATAAGCAAACTAAAAGTCTTTTTAAGAGGGTTACCTCATTACTGGATGTTAAGATGAAACAAAAGTTAGATAAAAATAATAAAGGGAATACGTTGGGAAATGTGCAAGAGACTATGCTGGATGGTGAAAATGCAGCTTATTTGGAAGTACTGTTTGAAGCCTATCAAAGTGACCCGAATTCAGTAACAGAGAACTGGCAGCGTTATTTTTCTGAGGTGCCAACTTCTGCTGCTTTTAAGCGAGGAGAAACACATAGCGCACTACGTGATCAGTTTCGTACGAATAAATTGCATAATGCTACATCGCATCAACGACCCGATGCTTCAGCAGAGGTTTTAGAAACAGAAAGGCAACAGGTTCACTTGTTTCAAATGATTGATGCATTTCGTACCATTGGTCATTTAGTGGCAGATACCAATCCGCTAAATGAAAAAGTGGTAATACCAAGTTTGCCAGAGCTCTCTTTACAGTATTATGAGCTTGATCAAGTTGATAAAAATAAATGGTTTGACCCGGGTAATTTCCAACTCTCTGCTCCACCTACACTTGAGAATATATATCGTGCTTTACGTAGTACTTATACTGAAAGTATTGGTATTGAATACATGCATATCATGTCTACTGAGGAGAAGGGCTGGATTCAAAGTCGTCTAGAGCCAACCATGGCAAGACCTGACTTTGATAATAAAAAGAAAAGTAAGTTGTTAGATGATTTAACAGCTGCTGAGACTTTAGAACGCTATTTACATACCAAGTATGTTGGGCAAAAACGCTTCTCTTTAGAGGGAGGAGAAAGTCTTATTCCTCTTTTACAAGAGATTATCCATCACTCAGGCAGCCAAAAAACGCGCGAAATGATATTGGCAATGGCTCATCGTGGGCGTTTGAATGTACTGATCAATATTATGGGAAAGTCCCCCGAATCTCTGTTTAAAGAATTTGAGGACACGAATACCGATGATAGCTCCTATGACTTACTCGCGGGCGATGTAAAATACCATAAAGGGTTTTCTTGCAGTATTCAGACCAGCCAAGACCCAATGCATTTACATTTAGCCTTTAACCCATCGCACCTAGAAATTGTTGCACCGGTTGCGAGTGGTTCGGTTCGCGCAAGACAGGATCGTCGTGATGATCAAGGTGGGCAAGTTATCGGTGTTGCCATACATGGTGATGCCGCATTTGCGGGTCAGGGTGTGGTTATGGAAGCCTTCAATATGGCGCAAACGCGTGGTTATCGCACCCATGGTACGGTACATATTGTGATTAATAATCAAATCGGTTTTACCACTAGTACGCAAATTGATAGCCGGAGTACATTTTATCCCACTGATGTGGCAAAAATGGTCAATGCATTAATTTTACATGTAAATGGTGATGACCCTGAAGCCGTCGTATTTGCAGCTCAGTTTGCCTTAGATTATCGCTTGCGTTTTAAAAAAGATGTTGTCATTGACTTGGTTTGTTATCGGCGTCACGGACATAATGAAGCGGATGAGCCTGCAATGACACAACCCTTGATGTATACAGCTATTCGTAATAAAAAAACCACACGAGAGTTGTATGCCGATAAATTAGAAAAAGAAGGTGTGATTTCAGAAAATGAGACACGAGAGCGAATCGAAGCCTTTAAAGAACGTTTGTCACAAGGCTTGCCAGCAGTTGATACCTTAGACTTTAGCAGTGTACCCGAGCATTTTAGAGTGAACTGGGATATTTTTAAAGGTAGAGATTGGACAACTAAAGCAGAGACGGGCTTCAATAAAGGACAACTACAACAAATTGTAACGCGTTGTCATACTATCCCTGATAGTAACTTTGTAGTGCATAAGCGTGTTGCTAAAATTCTTGAGCAACGTAATCAGATGGCGCAGGGGGAACGCCCGTCAGACTGGGGTTTTGCAGAAAACCTGGCCTATGCAACCTTGTTATCAGAAGGGTTTAATGTCAGATTAAGTGGTCAGGATAGTGGACGAGGCACTTTCTCACACCGTCATGCGGTATTGCATAACCAAGTAAAACGTCAAGCATGGATACCGTTAAAGCATGTGGCTGAAAAACAGGGTTCCTTTAATGTTATTGACTCAGTTTTATCTGAAGAGGCCGTGTTAGCGTTTGAGTATGGCTATGCGACCTCATCACCTAATACATTAGTAATATGGGAAGCTCAATTTGGTGATTTTGCCAATGGTGCACAGGTTGTGATAGATCAGTTTATAAGTTCTGGCGAACAAAAGTGGGGGCGCTTATGTGGTTTGACGTTGTTTTTACCGCATGGTTATGAAGGTATGGGGGCAGAACATTCCTCGGCTCGGCTGGAACGATATTTGCAACTGTGTGCAGAAAAAAATATGCAAGTTTGCGTACCCAGTACTCCAGCGCAAACCTTTCATATGTTACGGCGACAAATGATTCGCCCCTATCGTCGCCCATTAATTGTAATGACTCCGAAGAGTTTGTTACGAAAACCAGAGGCCGTAAGCACGTTAGAAGAATTAACGGAAGGCTCATTTAAGACTATCATTGACGATATTCGCTCACTCAGATCAAAAGGGAGAATAAGTCGTGTGGTGTTGTGTAGTGGTAAAGTATATTACGACCTGTTAAAAAAATCGAATGAGGATGAACTCAGTAATATTGCTTTAATTCGGATTGAACAACTTTACCCTTTTCCGGCAAAGTTATTAAAGTCGATTTTACTGACCTATCCAAATTTAAAAGAGCTAATATGGTGTCAGGAAGAACCGAGAAACCAAGGTGCATGGGATAGTACCAAACATCGCTTTAGATTATATGAAGATCAGTACCGTGTTATGTGTGTGAGTAGGCCAGCTGCAGCAGCACCAGCTGTTGGCTCACATAAAGTACATGACAAGCAGCAAATGGATTTAGTTTTAGAAGCATTGGGCTTAATTGTAAACATGCAAAACCCTGACATAATAAAAGAGAAAAAATAATGAGCATTGAAATACGTGTACCTCAGCTACCAGAATCAGTAAACGATGCCAGCATAGCGGCATGGACTGTAAAACAAGGAGATTTTGTCAACGCAGAAGATATTATCTTAGAGCTAGAAACAGACAAAGTTGTTTTAGAAGTGCCTGCGCCAAAATCTGGTATTATACAAGCACTTAAAGTATCCGTAGGTGATACTGTTTTAGCTAATGATTTATTGGGGATTATCGATGATTCAGCAGTAAAATCGTTATCTACAGGTGAGGCTACGACTAATGATAAAAATACAACATCAACACTCTCTGCTAGCCCATCTGTGAGAAAAAGTATTGTTGATAATAATATTGACACCAGTAAGCTAGAAGCGACAGGTAAGCATGGTCGTATTCTAAAAGATGATGTAGAAAAACATCTGAAAATTATTGAAACAGAGCTTGAAAATAAAAATACCTCAACAGATCGAACAAATAAGGTATTGGTTGATAGGGAAGAGCGCCGTGTTCCAATGACGCGGTTACGTGCCCGCATCGCAGAAAGGCTTGTTGAAGCTCAACAAACAGCTGCTATTTTAACGACATTTAATGAAGTGGACTTAAGCGAAGTGTCACGTCTACGTAAAAAGTATCAAGAGCGCTTCCAGCAAGCACATGGTGTTAAACTTGGATTTATGTCCTTTTTTATAAAAGCGACGACCGAAGCACTAAAGCGTTTCCCTGAGGTTAATGCTCGGATTGATGGTGATGATATTGTTTATCAGGGGTTTTATGATATTGGTATTGCCGTTTCATCGGACCGTGGTTTAGTTGTACCGATATTACGTGGTACGGATAGTTTAGGAAATGCAGAAATAGAAAAATCAATAGCAGATTTTGCGGGTCGCGCACGTAGTGGTCACTTGGAAATGGACGAGTTATTAGGTGGAACATTTTCAATCACCAATGGTGGTGTATTTGGTTCAATGCTATCAACCCCTATTATTAATCCACCACAAAGTGCTATTTTAGGTATGCACAGTATTCAGCAACGCCCAGTAGCAGTAAATGGCGAGGTTGTGATTCGTCCCATGATGTATTTAGCCTTATCATATGACCATCGTTTAATTGATGGGAAAACCGCGGTAAGTTTTTTAGTTAAGGTTAAAGAATTACTGGAAGATCCTGCAAGTTTATTTTTAGAACTTTAATTTTTTAATATAGAAATATCTTTAAGGAGCCTCTGAACAATCTAGTTGAGTTCTGTGAATTTGCAAGGCGTCAAGTCTTAGGCGTATTTTTTGAGAATGGTCGGCTCCCTTCACAAAAAATCACAACAACGAAATTGATGCCTTGTAAGCTCACCCTGTGGGGCTTAGCCAAGTTCCCAATTTCTTCGTTATTGATTTGAACCATAGAATGACTATGCTTAAAATCAATGCCTCGAACTTGAAAACTTGGCGTTGCCAGAACTCAGCTAGGTTATTCAGAGGTTCCTTGAATAAATCTATTGATGAGTGAAATTTTTCTTAATCCCCGATTCGTGAAAGACTCAAACAAAGGTAATAATAATGAATGAATTTCCAACTTTAAATGAAATGGGTATTAGTCGTACACAAGACATTACGCATTATTTATTGAGGCAAGATGGAAAAACTCGCGATATTTTAAGAGTTTATTATAAGCGAAAGAAAGGCTCTGTACTGCCTGAAAGAAAAACCTTTAAATTTGGTCGATCTGCCAAAATGGTAAAAGATAATGCTAGTCGATCAGGTGGTATAGAGGTTTATGAAATATCTCCCTTTCTGCAAAAAGCCGTTGCTGAACTTGACGCAATTGTTAATAAACGAAACCAAGAAATAAATACCAGTAAACTGATTATGGTTCGTATCGAACAGTTAGAGAAAGATGTCAGTGCTGCAACAAGTGAACTTAAAACGCTTGTTAAAGAGCTTGAAAAAGAATTAACCTAAATTCTATAAAAATTGAGGCTTTTACGAGAAGAGAGTGGTTAGCTCGTCAGGTTTATATTTAAAAGAGACCTTTCATGAGTCGTAGTGAAAGAAATTTTACTGGTATTTACTCGTCACCGAGTCGTGCAAAGGTCTCTAAAAGCCTCTAATACCCTAATACAGGCCCCAGCCACTTTTCAGCGTCTTCCATCGACCAACCTTTCCGTTTGGCGTAATCTTCAACTTGATCTTTTTGGATTTTTCCGGTGCCAAAATAACGTGAGTCAGGGTGTGAGAAATACCAGCCCGATACCGCTGCGGCGGGCCACATTGCGTAAGATTCGGTAATCTTTATGCCAATACGCTTTTCCGGTTCTAGTAGATCCCATAGCGTGCCCTTTTCGGTGTGCTCAGGGCAAGCAGGGTAACCGGGTGCAGGGCGGATACCAGCATATTTTTCTTTAATAACTTCTTCGTTACTCAGTGATTCGTTACTAGCATAACCCCAAAATACTTTACGGGTGAGTTCATGCATTTTTTCAGCCAGTGCTTCGGCGAATCGATCGGTTAACGCTTCTAATAAGATTGCATTATAATCATCAAAGTCTTTTTTGAATTGTTCAACGCGTTGCTCCATGCCAAAGCCGGTAGACACCGCGAATGTACCAAGCCAGTCTTCTTTTCCGGAATCTTTGGGCGCAATATAGTCGGCTAAACAAAAGTTAGGCTGTGCTTTATTATCACCTTTTGTGGTGCGATCCATTTGTTGGCGAATGTGGAATAAATCGGTGTGTGTTTTTTTATCTTTATGATTAACATACAGTTCTAAATTATCACCCACACTATTAGCAGGGAAGAAGCCGAGCACTGCTTTGCCCGTAATCCATTTTTCATCAAGTATTTGTTGAAGCATGTCTTGTGCATCTTTAAATAGCTTTGTGGCTTCTTCTCCGACTACTTCATCCGTTAAAATAGCAGGGTATCGTCCTGCTAATTCCCAGCTTCTAAAGAACGGTGTCCAATCAAAAATTTCGGCCAAACTATCCAGCGGGTAATCATTAAATTGAATGAGTAGACCGCCGTTTGTTAATTCTTCTACATTGAACTTTGCTCCAACAGCCAATGCATTAATTTCTTTTTCGAATATTGCTGGCTTGGGAGGGGTATAATTTATCCAGTCTAGCTGTACTTTGTTCTTGCGAGCTTGTTCTAAGGTAAAGGTCTTTTTAACTTTTTGGTTAGCTGCACGCTTTACCCGCATTGCCTCGTATTCATCTTTTATCTCTTGGCGATACGCTAGTTTTCGGTCATCAGATAATAACTCACCGGCAACGCCAACAGCACGCGATGCATCTGGCACATAAACAATTGGCCCTTGGTACTGCGGGTCAATTTTAACCGCAGTATGAATTTTTGATGTGGTTGCACCACCGATCATTAGCGGTAAGTCTAGTCCTGTGCGTTCCATTTCTTTAGCAACATTGACCATTTCATCTAATGACGGTGTTATTAAACCCGATAAACCAATAATGTCACAACCTTCGTCTTTAGCGGTTTGTAATATTTTATCGGTAGGTACCATTACGCCTAAGTCAACTACCTCATAACTATTGCATTGCAACACAATGCCGACAATATTTTTACCAATATCATGCACATCACCTTTAACGGTTGCCATTAGGATTTTACCGTTAGTATTCACATCGCAACCTGCTTTTTCAGCTTCTAAGTAAGGCTCTAGCCATGCGACTGATTTTTTCATTACACGGGCAGATTTAACCACCTGTGGCAAAAACATTTTACCTGCACCAAATAAATCACCAACCACATTCATGCCATCCATAAGAGGGCCTTCAATAACGAAAATAGGGCGTTTGAGTTTGTCTAAGGCTTCTTTAGTGTCTTCATCAACGTAGGCATCTATGCCTTTGACCAGTGCATGTTCAAGACGTTTTTCAACCGACCAAGTACGCCACTCTAAATCTTGTTTGTTTTCTTTAGTTTTGCCATCACCTAAATAATCAGCTGCGATTGCCATGAGGTTTTCAGTGGCATCGGGGCTTTTATTTAGCACCATGTCTTCAACGGCTTTGTGCAGTTCTTTGGGAATATCATCGTAAACCACTAACTGACCGGCGTTGACGATACCCATATCCATACCGACTTTTACAGTGTGATATAGAAATACCGAATGAATTGCCTCACGCACAGGGTTATTACCACGGAACGAGAAAGATACATTTGATACTCCACCAGAAATCATCGCATGGGGTAGTGTTTCTTTAATCGTTTTAGTTGCTTCAATGAAATCGACAGCGTAGTTATTGTGCTCCTCAATACCTGTGCCGATGGCAAAAATATTCGGGTCAAAAATTATATCTTGCGGCGGAAAACCGACCTTATCGACCAGTACATGATAGGCACGGGTACAAATTTCTACTTTACGTTCATAGGTGTCCGCTTGGCCATCTTCATCAAATGCCATCACTACCGCCGCAGCACCGTAACGTTTAATTAGTTTGGCTTGATTGATGAAGTTCTCTTCACCTTCTTTTAGTGAAATGGAATTAACAATGCCTTTACCTTGAATACATTTAAGGCCTGCTTCGATAATATCCCACTTGGATGAATCAACCATAACGGGCACGCGCGCAATATCTGGCTCAGCAGCACATAAGTTAAGGAAGCGCACCATCGCTTCTTTGGATTCGAGCATGCCCTCATCCATATTAATGTCGATTACTTGCGCGCCGTTTTGAACCTGCTCTAGCGCAACTTCAAGTGCGGTATCGTAATCCTCTTCTTTAATCAGGCGCTTGAAGCGCGCCGATCCAGTTACGTTTGTACGTTCACCCACATTAACAAATAAGCTACTTTCGGCAATATTAAAAGGCTCCAAACCGGATAAGCGACACTCCACTGGAATATTAGGAATCGTACGCGGGGTAATATTTGCTACCGCATTAGCAATCGCTTTAATGTGCGCAGGGCTAGAGCCACAGCAACCGCCGACAATATTTAAAAAACCAGACTCTGCCCATTCTTTAATGTGCTCTGACATTTCATTTGGTTCTAAATCATACTCGCCAAACTCATTGGGTAAGCCTGCATTGGGGTGGGCGGAGACATTAGCGGTGCTTATTTTAGACAGTTCTTGCACATATTGGCGTAACATATCAGGGCCAAGCGCACAGTTTAAGCCGATTGATAATGGCTCTGCATGAATCAAGGAATTATAAAAAGCCTCGGTGGTTTGACCGGATAAAGTACGTCCCGATGCATCGGTAATTGTCCCGGAAATCATAATGGGTAATTCGATATTATCTTCTTCAAAGACTGTTTTTACCGCAAAAATAGCAGCCTTGGCATTGAGTGTGTCGAATATGGTCTCGATCAAGATAATATCTGATCCGCCTTCAATCAAACCACGCGTAGATGCGCAGTAATCTTCAACTAACGCATCAAAAGTAATTGCTCGAAAGCCTGGGTCGTTGACATCTGGGGACATTGAACAGGTTTTGCTGGTTGGGCCAAGTACTCCTGCGACAAAACGAGGTTTATCAGGTGTCGAATACTTATCGGCAGCTTCGCGTGCAACTTTTGCGCCAGCTACGTTTAATTCGTAAGCAAGGCTCTCCATTTCGTAGTCAGCCATGCTAACTTTGGTGGCATTGAAGGTATTCGTTTCGAGAATATCCGCACCAGCTTCAAGGTATTCTTCATGAATCTCACGAATAATATGCGGTTGGGTTATCGCCAGCAAATCATTGTTGCCTTTGATATCCATGTGATAGTCTGCAAAACGCTCACCACGATAATCCGCTTCTTCAAGCTTACGGCGTTGTATCATGGTGCCCATTGCGCCATCGAGAATCAGGATACGGGATTTTAAAAGTTCTTGGATCTGTTTGGATTTAGTCATCCGTGCAGTTTATTGTATTTGTAACGGTTTTTCTTTATAAATAAACAGTTTTAGATAAAATTACTGCATAAAGAGAGTAACGGGAATATTCATTCTTTTTGTCCCATTACGAAGTATCTTTAATGTGATGGTGTCATTTAACTGATGTTTTTCAATAATATTTAAGAAATCGTTCATGTCTTCGACTTTTTCATTGCCGATTGCTTGGATAACGTCACCCAAAACCAGATCACCATTAACCAGTTGTGAGCCTTTTAAACCGGCTTTTGATGCGGGTGAACTGGGGCTGACTTGCAAAATTAATACCCCTTTAATGCCCAGCTCTTTTAATACTAATCTATTGGCCGTGTCATTGGCGCTAATGCCAACGATGGGTTGAATAAAGCGGCCATTATTAATTAAATTTGGTACAACTCGATTAACACTATCAACGGGAATTGCGAAACCAATTCCCGCAGATGCGCCAGAGGGGCTATAAATAGCGACATTCATACCAATTAAACGACCTGCACTGTCTAATAAAGGGCCACCTGAGTTGCCTGGATTGATCGCCGCGTCAGTTTGAATTAAGTTGTCCATGTCCATCGAACGATTAGATATGGTACGACCTAATGCGGAGATTATCCCTGTGGTTAGGGTATGGTCTAAACCAAATGGGTTGCCTATCGCATAAACTTGCTGCCCAACCGAGAGGTCTTTACTGGTGCCAGGCTGAATCGGGTTAGGCAAGTCCGCGCTATCCTGAAGCTTTAATACGGCGATATCATGGCGTTTACTGTGACCAATAACTTTTGCTGTATAGGTTTTTTTGTTGTTAAGGCGCACCTTGGCCGATTTATGCCCTTTTATCACATGGTAATTGGTGATGATATGCCCTTGTGTGTCCCATATGAAACCGGTGCCTGTACCACTAGGAACTTCACGAATATCACGTGTGTAAGGATTAATGACATGTTTAACCGTGGAAATATAAACCACCGCAGGATTGTTATGCTTGAAAAGTGCAATCGTACCTTTTTCTTCTGGTGTTAAACCATTGCGTAATCCGCTTTTGGCATTTGCTGTTTGGATGCTGTTAGTTAGATTGAATGGGGAGAAAAAAAGTATAGCTCCAATAACCAAAATACCAATTAAAAGTGGCTTTATGTGATTTTTTTGAATCATTTAAATTACCTAATGTGTGTAAACATTAGTTTATAGGATAGGTCTTAATTATATTATTTCAAGAGATCTTTGCACGAGTCGAGTTACGAGTAAAATTGGTTGAAATTTCACTGCTTTTCGTTGAAAAACTCGCTGATAACCCGTTATTTAGCTTCGCTTACCATTAGCCGTTTCTTTCGCCATCGACTCGCACAAAGGTCTCTTCAAGATTAAAGTCTAAGAACTAACTAATGCTTAATTCAAGGAGTTTTGTAAGGTGGTTAGCTCATCTAAAATAGAGTCAACTAATGCGACCCCTTTATCATCCATGCCTTTACTTAAAATATCAGCATCACGTTCACCATCTACTAGCTTTTTCATGATTCCAGCTAATAACGTCATTTCACCGCCTGCTTGACTCATTTGTTCGCTCATTTGTGAAAGTAAGGTTAACGCTTGTGTATTGCCTATGCCTGCTTGATGAATCATATGCGCAATACCCGGCGCAGCCATACCTGCTTGCGCATTGTTTTGTTGTGGGTCGGGTAGGGTGCTGGGGTTTTGGATGCCACGTAAAATGGCATCAATAATGAAGCCATCTTCTTCATCAAGATTTTTAAGCAACGAATCGGAACGATCACCTTCCATGATTTTATAAATACGCAACACTAAATCTTGCCAGCCATTTTCGGCACTAGTTTTTAAGGTTTGATTGAGTTGAGGGCGGAGTTGTGGGTTACTTATGGTATCAACGACTAAGCGAATCAAACTTGCATGGACTTGGACGACTTGTTGTTGTTGGGGCGGTAATTTATTCATTTTCAGATATTAGCAAAAAAAGTAAAATAAAGTACCACTAGTTTGCGTAATCTACTGTTTCCCGCTTTTCAATATGGTAGGATTCACATCTGTTAATGATCAGTATGCACAGGCATTTTATGACACGATATATCTTCATCACCGGCGGTGTAGTTTCATCCTTAGGCAAGGGCATCGCGGCCGCTTCATTAGGTACTATCTTAGAAGCACGCGGACTTAAAGTTACCATGATGAAGTTGGACCCGTATATCAACGTAGACCCTGGCACGATGAGCCCCTTTCAGCATGGTGAGGTTTTTGTCACTGAAGATGGTGCAGAAACGGATCTTGATTTAGGTCATTATGAACGCTTTGTGAATTTCACTGCAACACAGTTAAATAACTTCACCACTGGTCGTATATATAGCACAGTAATTCGTAAAGAACGTCAGGGTGATTACCTTGGCGCAACCGTACAGGTTATCCCGCATGTCACTGATGAGATAAAGCGTTGTGTGCGTGCAGGCGCTGAAGGTTTTGATATTGCCATGGTTGAAGTAGGTGGCACGGTGGGTGATATCGAGTCGCTTCCTTTTATGGAAGCACTACGTCAAATGGGTGTAGAAGAAGGCAGTAATGCGCTGTTTATGCACTTAACGTTAGTACCTTATTTGGCTGCCGCTGGAGAGCTTAAAACTAAGCCCACTCAGCACTCGGTTAAAGAATTACGCTCAATTGGTATTCAACCCGATGTTTTATTGTGCCGAAGTGAAAAATCAATTCCAGATAAAGAGCGTAAGAAAATTGCGTTATTTACCAATGTCGCTGAGAAAGCCGTTATTCCAGCCATTGATATGGATAATATTTATAAAATACCACTTTGGCTACACTCACAAAACCTCGATCAAATTGTCATTGATAAGTTACAGCTGGGTGATTTGAAAGAAGCTGACTTGTCAGACTGGGAGAAAGTCGTTCACGGCATGGCATTTCCTAAGTCCGAAGTGACCATAGCGATGGTAGGTAAATATGTTGATTTAACCGAATCGTATAAGTCATTAAATGAAGCCTTAAGTCATGCCGGTATTCAGACTGAATCTAAAGTAAATATTACCTATATTGATTCAGAGATTTTAGAATCAGATGGCACAGATATTTTGCATAACGTTGATGCTATTTTAGTGCCGGGTGGGTTTGGTTCTCGTGGGGTGGAAGGTAAAATAAAAGCCATACAGTTTGCTCGTGAAAACAAGGTTCCTTATATGGGGATTTGTTTGGGCATGCAGTTAGCGGTTATAGAGTTTGCACGTCATGTTGCGGGTTTACCAGATGCGAACAGTACCGAGTTTAACGAAAATACCCCCGATCCTGTGATTGGTTTGATTACCGAATGGATGACCGAAAAAGGCGAGCTTGAGAAACGTACTAAAAGCTCTGATATGGGCGGAACAATGCGTTTAGGGGGGCAAACCTGCTTATTAACTAAAGGGTCATTAGCACATAAAACCTATGGCAAAGATGAAGTGGTTGAGCGTCACCGCCACCGCTATGAATTTAATAATAACTACCGCGATATTTTATCTGAAAAAGGTTTGGTACTATCGGGGGTATCTCACGATAAAACTTTGATAGAAATGATCGAATTAGAAGATCATCCGTGGTTTTTGGCATGTCAGTCGCATCCTGAATTTACCTCACACCCACGTGCAGGTCACCCGTTCTTTACAGGCTTTGTGAGTGCTGCGTTAGAACATTCAAAACAACAAGAAACAACAGGCTAATAAATCATAATGAAACTGTGTAATTTCGAAGTCGGGCATGATCAACCATTCTTTCTATTGGCTGGCCCCTGTGTGGTTGAGTCCGAAAAACTGACCCTTGAAATAGCCCAAAGCATGAAAGAAATAACCGATGAACTTGGCATCCCGTATATTTTTAAAGCGTCTTTTGATAAAGCTAACCGTACCTCGCACGCCAGCTATCGTGGCCCAGGCATGGAAGAGGGATTGCGAATTTTAGAAAAAGTAAAAAATGATCTAGGTCTGCCAGTAATTACCGATGTGCATGAAGATACACCGCTTGATGAGGTTGCCTCAGTAGTTGATATCATGCAAACCCCAGCTTTATTATGTCGCCAGACTAATTTTATTCAAAATGTTGCTAAACAGGGCATTCCGGTTAATATAAAAAAAGGTCAGTTTCTTGCGCCACAAGATATGAATAACGTGGTCGAAAAAGCTAAAACTACGGGTAACGACCAAATCATGGTGTGCGAACGTGGTTATATTTTTGGTTATAATACCTTGATTTCTGATATGCGCGGTCTTGCAACTATGCGTGAAACTAACTGCCCCGTTGTGTTTGATGCAACGCATTCAGTACAGCAACCTGGCGGAAAGGGGAGTTGCTCAGGAGGAGAGCGCCAACATGTCCCCGTGTTAGCTCGAGCTGCGATTGCAGCCGGAGTTGCAGGCATATTTATGGAAACACATCCTAGTCCTGATGAGGCATTAAGTGATGGACCTAACTCATGGCCAACACACCGCATGAAAGAGCTATTGGAAACATTGATGACGATTGATCAAGCGGTGAAAGCACAACCTTATCTTGAGTCAACAATCTAAGTTACAATATTTAACAACTTTAAAAAAATTAATAGAGGCTACTATCAACTATGTCAACCATACAATCACTACATGCACGAGAAGTAATAGATTCACGCGGGAACCCAACCTTAGAAGCTGTTATCACTTTAGATAACGGTACAACGGGTCGTGCTATCGTACCATCCGGTGCATCAACAGGTGCTCGTGAAGCGATTGAATTGCGTGATAATGATCAGTCCCGTTATATGGGTAAAGGTGTTTTGAAAGCAGTTTCACATGTTAATAAAGACATTGCTGAATGCTTAAAAGGATTTGATGTTACGGATCAGGCGGCTATAGATAATGCCATGATTGAGCTGGACGGCACTGACAATAAAGCACGTTTAGGTGCTAATGCATTGTTAGCGGCCTCATTAGCAAGTGCGCACGCTGCTGCAAATGACAACGGTGAGCCACTTTATCAATACTTAGGTGGTTTATTTGGTAACAGCAGTAAATTTGAACTACCGGTTCCAATGATGAATATCATCAACGGTGGCGAGCACGCTGATAATAGCGTCGATATGCAAGAGTTTATGATAGTACCGGTTGGCGCGCCTAGTCTTGCAGAAGCGGTGCGTTATGGAACAGAGGTTTTTCATAATCTAAAATCAGTATTGGCAAAGCGTGGCATGAATACGGCAGTGGGTGATGAAGGTGGTTTTGCACCTGATTTATCTTCTAACGAAGAAGCGATTGAAGTGATTCTTGAAGCTATCGAGAATGCCGGTTTTAGTGCAGGAAAAGATATTTACCTTGGCCTAGATTGTGCCGCATCTGAGTATTATAAAGATGGCAAGTACGTTTTAGCATCGGAAGGCAAAAGCTTTGATGCCGAGGGCATGGTTGATTATTTAGAAAACTGGGTGAATCAATACCCAATTATCACCATTGAAGATGGTTTAGACGAAGCAGACTGGGCGGGTTGGGATGTATTAACAAAACGCTTGGGAGATAAAATTCAATTAGTGGGTGATGATTTATTTGTTACTAACCCTACTATTTTTAAAGAAGGTATTGATAAGAGCATTGCTAACTCAATCTTGATTAAATTCAATCAAATAGGCACCTTAACCGAAACCTTAGAAGCCATAAAAATGGCACATGATGCCAATTATACTGCAGTTGTTTCGCATCGTTCTGGTGAAACCGAAGATACCACCATTGCTGATCTAGCGGTTGCAACTAATGCCGGTCAAATCAAAACAGGGTCGTTGTCTCGCTCAGATCGTATTGCAAAATATAACCAATTGATTCGAATCGAAGAAATGCTAGGTAGTAACGCCATTTATGCAGGTAAGAACTCATTTTCACGCTTGTAAACTTCGAAAATAGATTCGTATAATGAAAGCACTCTTAATAATTTTTTCAAGCTTACTCATTTTGCTGGTCGCAGGGCTATGGGTCGGCTCGGGCAGTTATCCTGAGCACTGGAAAACAGAAGATCGAATAAGCGCCCAAGAGGATAGCAACCAAAAACGAAAAGATGATATTGAGCGCATCAAAGCTGATTTAGAAGATGTTGCTACGGGCGATAGCGCAATAGAAGAACGCGCCCGTAGTGAACTCGGTATGACGAAACAAAATGAAAGTTTTTTTGAGATTATCTTACGTCCTGATCAGCAACAAAAACCACTCGCTGAAGATAAGGTCAAGGGTAGAGATTTAGGCAACCCTGAATTAAAGTCAGGCGAACCGTTAGGAGTGAAAGCGCTCGTAGCCCCCAAACACACGGTTAAAGCGCAACCTGATACGAAACCAGACAAGACTCAAACAGTTGATGATATTGATGAAGATGAAAATAAAAAAATAGATTCAGAAATAGAAAAAGCAACGATAGATAATGGCTGATTCAAGTCAACAAGATCAACAAGAAAAAGTCTGGATTGTCATACCTGCCGCAGGTATTGGCAAAAGAATGCAATCAGAGATCCCCAAACAATATATAAAAATTCAGGGCAAAACCATACTCGAACACACTTTAGATTGCTTCATTCATCACCCACAAATAGCAGGTTGTGTGGTGGCACTAGCTAGCGAAGATCCTTATTGGAAATCGTTAAGTATTCATACCACTGCTAGTGAATTTCCACTTTATAGCGTAGAAGGTGGCGATCAGCGAAGTGACTCGGTAGAGCAAGCACTCGATTATTTAAGTGTTGTTGAAAAACTAGCAGAAGATAGTTGGGTGATGGTGCATGATGCTGCGCGTCCTTGTTTAAGCCAACAAGATATTACTCGGTTATTATCGTTGATCACAGAAGGTGCAAGCGGCGGTATTTTAGCCAGCCCCGTTCGAGATACCATGAAGCGTGCAAAGCAAGGTGAACTTGTTATTTTACAGACCGAATCACGCGATGATCTATGGCATGCCTTAACGCCGCAACTGTTTAAGCTAGGTGAATTAACTGAGGCCCTAGAATACTGTATAGAAAATGGGTTAACGGTGACTGACGAGGCTTCAGCCATGGAAGCAAGGGGTTACACGGTTAAGCTAGTCGAAGGAGATAGCAGTAATATTAAAGTCACTCGACCCGCTGATATTGAGTTGGCAACTTGGTTATTAAGTCAAAAAGGGAAAGCCAATGAAACTTAGAATCGGCAATGGTTACGACGTACATGCTTTTGATGAGGTTGTTTCAAATCAGCACGCTGTTGAAAATCACATCACTCTAGGCGGCGTAGAAATCCCTCATAACCCCCCTTTAAAAGCGCATTCAGATGGTGATGTACTAATCCATGCACTGTGTGATGCCTTACTCGGCGCATTGGCTCTGGGGGATATTGGTCAGCATTTCCCTGATACAGACGATGCATTTAAAGGGGTTGACAGTAAGCTGCTTTTAAAAAAAGTCATGCGCCTAATTGAAAAACAAGGCTACCAGTTAAATAACTGTGATTGCACGATAGTAGCCCAAGCGCCCAAAATGGCACCACATATTAATATGATGAGACAAGTCTTGTCAGCGCTTTTAAATGTTGAAAATGACGCTGTAAGCGTTAAAGCAACGACTACAGAACAGTTAGGGTTTACAGGAAGAAAAGAAGGCATAGCGGTGTATGCGGTGGTTTTACTTACTTCCTAGTAACTACTCAGCTTGTACTGACGGTGTTCGTAGCTTATTCCTGTGTGGTTATCAACGCCACAAAGGAAGGCACGGCGAACACAGCGGTTAACGCAGTGATAATAAGGGGTTACAGATAGGTCAATTTGTTGAGCGCGGGAGATTGTCATGCGCTTTATGATGCTGGATTTTGATTTATTTGTGGGGGATACGGCGATTAGTGGTTGTCTATAACTGATAGAGTTTTGGATGTCCCTCAAATGTTTCAATGGTTTTAAATGATATTGGGTTTTACTAGATTTTTATTTATCAACAGAAAGGCAATTATCTTTACAGTATTTTTCTTGGTATGCTTTTGCTCTTACCTTTAACATGTTATATGCTCTTTTCTCCTTGCTACTTTGAGGAATAAATATTGGAAACATTGAACTTTCATCAGTAAAAAATCTTTGAACATTAGCCAAATGGATTTTTTTCAGATAATGAAATATCCTCTCTATTAAACTCCAGCATAGACATCGATGATACGGCATTTGAGAAAAAAGAATTTCTAGCTTCAATTGCTTGAGATAACTCATAATTTCTCTGTATATACAACTGACCAGAAAAAAAAGAAATTAAAGCGACTAAAATAATAACAATTATCCTTTTTACCATGGCTATAGATTTAATAAGGTTTCTTTTGTTTGCAAGTCATATATCTCACCAGAGCAAACCCCTTTTGAAAAATCGCATGATACATTAGCTTTTAATTCAGAAGGAAGCACATTTAAGTTTTTAAGAATAATTTTACCGTAGGAAGTTAACTTACTAGGGCTAACATTAAGCGAAATAGATTTATTATTAACTACAATGTTCCCAGCTAACCATAACGCCCCTTTTTGTTTCATTTTAACGAGATCTTGAGACATTATTTTTAGTTTTATTCTTTCAAATTTAGATAATTTCCCATTTTCGAGTGAGTCAAGGATAGGGTTTAGAATTGCATCAGCTTGGTCTACCATTTCTCGACCTAACCGCCCAGCTTCTTCGATTATTCTCTTTTTCATACCTTCTGAAATTGCGAGATTACTATTTTCTTTAGTAACGGATGTATCACTATATGAATTAGCTATTTTTTAAAAAGGTTTAATGCTAGTTTGGTTTTTAATATTCTCCAAAAAATTTAGCTGTATCAACCTAAACCGTAGATTACAATCGAAATAAACAAAATCATATACGACTAGAGTCGTAGTTTTACAACTTTTTACTCTGAGCTAGATAACTTTTAAACAATAGGATTTTGCGTTGCAGACACCTAACGGTTTATTAGACGGCCGCAGTCTAACTTTGTTATCACTGCTTAATTTTTGACCTTTCGTGTTTTTTGTGTCTTTCGTGGACATTTTTAGTCTTTTAAATTATTAATCAGAAACGCAGTGGGGCAAATAAACGAAGCAATTACCGACCACTCATTAATATCATGCCAAAGTCTTCAGGCATGGGTTCAGTTTTATGTGAATTCCAACCGATACGTGCGTCTCGGTCACCACCATCGTCATCATCATTAACAATAACATCCATACGTATTTTATTTTTAACCGCTGGCGTTAATCCGAGTTGCTTCCAGCTGATAGTCGCTTGCATTTCATAGCCGTCGTATTTACTTTTAATCTCGTAAGGTAGATCGATTGCTTTGCCTGCGGGGTTTTCTTTGCCAGAGATGCCGATTAAATCAGATTTGATTCGTTCTGTTCCATCAAATTTATTACTTGCATTGACAGATACGCGCCTAAAAATAAAGTGGTAGTCATTTTTCTTATCATAGTGATCCGAGCTATCATTTTTACCATCAATAAAAAACTCGATAGAATCATCTTGTTTGGGGTCGTCCGAGTCTACAGAAAATTCTTTATCATAGACTTTAACGATTAAATAAATATTGTCATTATCCCACTTGACTTGCCATTTACCCGAGATGTCTTTTTTGTCCCAAGTTTTCCCCTCTAATAAAATATGTAATGATTGAGGGTTTTGTAAACGATGTGCATATTGTTTTTCTTTAGCAGGGCGGATTACAATCCGTGCTTTATTGGGATCACGCTTGGGTAAGTATTTAGCAACTTTTTCACTATCAGGTTTATGTTGTTTTTTTATTTTAGCCCAGTCCCACCAAATCGGATTTTCTTTCATGAACTCTAAGCTGGCTTGTAACTTAGGTGATTCGTTTAACGGCTTGCGGATGTGTTCTTTCAAGCCCCAGCATCCATCAGCATTACAGCTACGAGGCGAAGCAAATGCGGTAAACAAACCTGCACCCATTTTTTTCCATTCGCTATACAGTGTTTCGTAGAGTTGTTTCATACGAGGGTCACGGTTTGCTCCAAAAAATAATGGGTTAGGGTGCTGCATATAATCGCGGGTTGCCCAATCGACCAAACCTTGCCCACCTTCGTAAGAGATCATTTCAACGCCAAATTCTTTACTTAGATTTGCGGTCTTAGTGATTTCTTCAATTACTTTTGGTAGTGAACGGTAGGAGGCTTTTTCAGTAAGCAGTTTAAAAATATCATCAACAGTTTTGGATTCACGAAACCCTCGTACATTACCACCTACATAGGGCGCAATAGCGAGTGCATCAGTATGTTTATAGGTATCGTTATAAGCCAGAATAATGCCTGAAATATCAGGGCGAGTATCCCAGCCGCTAATCACACGGATAAACTTTTCATGGCCGCCGTAGACCGCCTCCCAAAGTTTAAAAAACTCAACCGAACGCTTGGCGTAGTATTTGTAACCTGCGATCAGAGCATCTTTATCAAGGCCTTCTGCGATCCCCATTTTTTGCATGTGTTCGTTGTGAACGAAATTAGAATTCCATGCTTCATTGGTGTATTCAATATAAGGTGTTAGCTCGGGCGATAGATTAGCTTTTACGGCACGAGCAAATTGCGTGATGTAATCATCATCAGAGGCATGCGGTACATTTAGCCAGGGGTTCGCTTTTAGACGATTGGCAAGCTCTATCTGAATTTCTAAAGGCGCGCCACGGGTACCGTAAATTCCACCCCAAGTGGCCTTATCTAAAGTAGGGCGCTCTGACCACTTAACTTTGGGATTACGGGTAACGCCAGACATTGGCATTAGGCGTATTACCTTAAAATCTTTTAAAAAATTGAGATAGTCAGGGTTAAAGATGATTTGTGCGGCATATTTTTTAAACGATAAATAGTTACCTGTTTTACATGCAGTTGCATCAGCCACTTGTTTGAAAGGATTATCATTACAGATACCGCCTGGCATCACTATGCGAATATTTCTTAAGGGTTTTTCGGGGTTTGATTCAACGATTTGAATAGCGGCGGTCATGAAGCCATCAGAGCGTGCAGTTAACTCAATGGTATCCTCATTGGGCGAGCGGTTGATGAATTTAGCATTGTGTAAATAGTTAATTTTACCTTCGCCATCATAAAGCACACTGAACTGGCCTTTAGGGAAGGCGTCACGATTCACATTACGAATAAAAAAAACCCCAGCTTTGCCACCATTGAGTTTTTTCGGCCAGCCTTGTTTATCATATTCTACCGAAGCAGAGGTCAAACAGGGCTTATCTTTAGCACGGCAACGAATATTTTCATGAAACGGTTGAGCGACTTTAAATAGGTCGATGAAGGGTACACTAGCGTCTTGTTCGTAAATTTCATTGGTATTAATGCCTAAAGAAGCTTTGGTATTGTTACTTGCAGGGAAAGTTATTAAATCTGAAGATAGCTTAACGAACGGCTGACCTTTATTGTCTTGGCTGGTGGTTGTTGCAACAGTAGCATGGGTCGTTTTGTTCGGCAGTTCATCGGCTGATAATGTATTATTTTTTGTATTAAAAAATAGCCAAGCAGAAGCGAGCATCAAAAAGATACCAAGACTAAAAATGACTTGCGGTAAAAACTTTTTCATAAAGGTTATCAATGCGTTGTTGCTGTAATTTAAAAGCGCAAAGATAACAGATTAGGCTTATTTATGCTTATTTTTTCTGCAAAAAGTCACCGTCAATAATAAGCAATTTTACGCCATTTTGGGTCACCGAACGATGTGAACTGAGGTCGTCGGTTACAATATAAGTCATGCCTTGTTTGAGTAGTGACGATTCTTCGCCCTCTAGCTCATTAGTTACTTCACCTGATAAGCAATGAACAATATGCCCCTTTTGGCACCAATGATCTGCTTTATAGCCTGCGGAATATTCTACGATGCGTAACCGTAGTCCATTAAATTCAGTTGTTTGCCAAGTTGCAACACCTTTTTCGCCTTGATATTCAACCTTTGGAACTGTAGACCAATCAATATTTTGAAAGGGAATGTTATTATTACTCATGTACTTTATGCCTTATTTATTCTCATTGTTAACTGTTTTAAAAAGCTATTCATCGGAGGTAGCACTAATTCAGCCTCTCGTTGTTTCTCTCCCCACATTGGCTCAGGAAAATAGCTATCATTTTTGTAGCGCGCCATGATATGCCAGTGAACATGGGGTAAATAATTGGCGAATGAGGCAATATTGATTTTATCTGGCTTAAAATAATTCAGCATTTCAATTTCAATTAAATCCAATAATGCCCAAATTTGTTGTTTGGTTTGTGGTTCCACCTCACTCATTTCTTTATAAGGATACTGTGTAAATATTTTTAACCAAGGGATTTCTGATTCTTCAACTTCAATTCTAATCAATTTATTCTGGTAGAAACTGGACATTGTGAGATACTAGGTAAATGAGTTATTTACAGCATATCAGAAACTGCAACACCTTTACCCCAGATATTTATATACCCTTTTGGGTCGATGATGAGCAGCTCGGCTGGACTAATAAAGAATTTGCTAAACACCTTGAAGTGTTTGATAGTGTTTTTAGTTTTAACCATCATAAGCTCACATTCGTAAAGTCATTAAATACGCCTGAAAAACGTACTCAAGCTATCGCTCCGGTACTTGAAGTATTGCACCAACAAGGTGTAATTGATTCTTGGGTGGGTGAGCTGTATGGCGTGACTCAGGCATATGGTGAACCGCCAAGATTTTTAATTGAACGTGCTGCAGTCACCTTCTTTGGAGTGCGTGGTTATGGGGTCCACCTTAATGGTTTGGTCAAAAAAGCGGATGGAATTCATATTTGGGTCGCTCGCCGAACTCGCGATAAACCCTTCTGGCCGGGTATGCTCGATCAAATGGTGGCAGGCGGACAACCTGCTGGAATAGGGCGCATGGAAAATGTGATTAAAGAAGCAGCTGAAGAAGCCAATATACCAACCGATGTGGCAAAAACTGCAGAGTTAGTAAGCACGCTACATTACCGAGGTGAAACCCACCGAGGTATGTCGGTGGATACATTATTCAACTATGATTTATGGTTACCTGAAGGCTTTATCCCAGAAAATACTGATGGTGAGGTCGATGAATTTTTATTAATGCCTCTGGAAGAGATGGCACACATCACTGATACGACTAAAGAATTTAAAGATAACTGTAATTTAGTGAATATCGACTTGTTAATCCGCTTTGGTTTACTCGGCCCAACACATCCTGATTTTGAAGAAATTATGACCGAACTGTATGTATCTGCTACCTAAGCCAGTCAAATATTTAAATTAAGGAAGCTCTGAACAATCTAGCTGAGTTCTGGCAACGCCAATTTTTCAAGTTCGAGACATTGATTTTAAGCATAGTTATTCTATGGTTCAAATCAATAACGAAGAAATTGGAAACTTGGCTAAGCCCCGTAGGGTGAGCTTACAAGGCATCAATTCCGGTGTTGTGATTTTTTGTGAAGGGAGCGACCATTCTCAAAAAACACGCCTAGGACTTGATGCCTTGTAAACTCACAGAACTCAACTAGGTTATTCAGAGATTCCTTAAGTCATTTGTAAGCGACTATACTTATACCATGAACACCGAACAAGTTTCTATCAGCGTGATTTTACTTATAGCATTATTATTGTTTGCATGGGGGCGTTGGCGCTATGATTTAGTTGCGATGTTTTGTCTCATCGCTGCAGTGCTGGTAGGGGTGGTACCTGAAAAGGACGCTTTTCTTGGTTTCGGGCACCCTGCGGTTGTCACCGTAGCTGCGGTGTTAATTCTTTCACAAGGCTTACAAAATGCGGGCGTGGTGAGCGTTATTACCCAGCAAATGAAACGTATTCGTTTTAGTCCTTTGTCATTATTAGCGACCATAACAATGGTAGTAACCATTCTTTCTGCTTTTATGAATAATGTTGGTGCCTTGGCCTTAATGTTGCCGATAACGATGGTTGCGGCTAAAGAATACGATATTCCTCCAGCACGATTACTCATGCCTTTGGCCTTTGGTAGTATTTTGGGCGGCTTAACCACGTTGATTGGGACACCTCCTAATATTATTATCGCGGCATATCGCGCTGAAATTTTAGGTGAAAAATATTCTATGTTTGACTTTTCCTCTGTGGGGATTCCTATTGCGGCTGTAGGACTATTATTTATCATTTTTATCGGTTGGCGCTTGATTCCAATAGGTCGAATGACTAAGAATGCGTCGCTTAATTTATTTGAAATACAGTCTTACTTGACTGAACTTAAGGTAAATAAAGGTAGTGACTACATTGGGAAGCAATTGCAGGAATTACCATTATTTGAGGGCGTTGACCGTATTGAGATTCTCGGTATCGCGACGCCATCAAGTAGTGCTAGAAACGTAAACTTACGTTATAAGGTTAAACTGAATGATATTTTAATTATCCGTGCAGACCCTGCCGAGCTTGCCCCTTTTATTGATAATAACAATATCGACTTATTAAACAGTGCGACACATATTTTTGAAGAGCCGGATCATCACACGACCATGTTAATGGAAGGTGTAATTACTCAAGATTCTCCTTTAGTGGGAAGAGATATCCGTTATCTCAGGCGCTTATCCGGTCGTTCAGTCGCTCTCGTAGGCTTAGCACGCGATGGCGAAAGTGTGGTGAGGCGTTTGCGCAAACAGATATTTAAAATTGGCGATGTTCTTCTCATGCAAGGGCACGAAGAAACTATTGATGAGCAGTTTACTCAAATTGGGTTACTGCCACTGGCTTATCGCCCCATAGAGCTGGATAGGCGGCGTAAGGTAGTTGTTGCTTTATTGGTTTTTATTGCTGCGATAGTTCTTGCGATGACTAATATTGTTACTTTACCTGTGGCGTTTATTCTTGCTGTTATGGTGTATGTGCTTAGCGGTATTATTCGCGTCCGTGAAATCTACGAACAAGTAGATTGGGCTGTGATTGTATTATTAGCTGCAATGATTCCAGTGGGGCATGCCTTAGAAACTACCCAAACAACTTTATTACTGGCAAATACTTTAATAATTACGCTTGGTACTGACTCTCCTGCATTGGTTTTAACACTCGTTTTAATCATTACTATGTTACTTTCAAGTGTGGTTAATAACGCCGCAACTGCATTGATTATGGCGCCAATTGCAGTGGCGACCGCTCAGTCGATGCAGGTTAATATTGATGCTTATTTAATGGCAGTGGCCATCGGCGCTTCCTGTGCTTTTTTGACACCCGTCGGGCATCAATCAAATACCTTAGTGATGGGGCCGGGTGGTTATCAATTTGGTGATTATTGGCGAATGGGTTTACCGCTTGAAATAATTATTGTGACAATATCTGTGCCGCTATTATTATGGGCTTGGCCTTTATGAAAAACACTAACTTAGAAACAGATGTGTCTTCGATGATTAAAAAGATCCTTACTGTCCTCAACTAACTGGTACAATTTTTACCCTTTGTTTCGTAATAATAATCACATGAATTCTGACTTTGATGAACTCCTACAGTTTGATAAAAAACACATTTGGCATCCTTATACCAGTATGTCAAATCCAACAGCGGTATTGCCTATTGCTTCAGCTAAGGGTGTCACGTTAACACTTGCTGATGGTTACGAGCTTATTGATGGCATGTCGTCCTGGTGGGCTGCATTGCATGGTTATAATCACCCACAATTAAATCAAGCACTGATTGACCAAAGCCAAAAAATGTCGCATGTAATGTTTGGTGGGCTAACGCATGAACCTGCTATTTTACTAGCAAAGAAATTAATCACTATTACCAGTGATAATCTACAGCATGTGTTCTTTTCAGATTCCGGCTCGGTGGCCGTTGAAGTTGCTATAAAGATGTCTTTGCAATATTGGTTTGCGCAGGGGCGCACTCAAAAAACAAAATTACTCACGGTAAATAAAGGTTATTTCGGCGACACCTTCGGAGGGATGGCTGTATGTGACCCAGTTAATGGTATGCATCAAATGTTCAGTGGGGTTTTGGCGCAACATATTTTTGCAGAAGCACCTGCAAGTATCGAGAAGGGCGCTTGGAAGGATGAATATATTGATGACTTTAAGCGCAAGCTCAGTGCAAATCATCAAAATATTGCAGCCGTTATAATTGAACCTATGGTGCAGAATGCCGGAGGCTTACGGTTTTACCATGCTGAATTTTTACAAGCGGTCAGACAGTTATGTGATGAATATGATGTACTGCTTATCCTTGATGAAATTGCCACAGGCTTTGGCCGAACCGGCACATTGTTTGCCTATGAGCAAGCCAATATTGAAGCCGATATTCTTTGTGTAGGAAAAGCATTAACCGGTGGCTATATGACACTAGCAGCTACCTTAACCAGCCCAAAAGTGGTGACAGGGATTGAGACTGATGGCAAAGGCGTTTTGATGCATGGCCCCACTTTTATGGCAAATCCGCTGGCTTGCAGTGTTGCCAATGCAAGTATTGACTTGTTGCTTAGCTCGCCTTGGCAGTTACGTGTTAATAATATAGAACAACAACTTAATGCCGAGCTTGAACAATGTAAGTCGCTAAAGTGCGTAAAAGACGTAAGGGTAAAAGGGGCTATAGGGGTCGTAGAATTACACCAAGCTATAGATATAGAATGGTCGCAAAAACAGTTTACTACAGCAGGTGTTTGGCTTAGACCATTTGGAAAATTGGTTTATGTGATGCCTCCTTTTATTATTAAACCGTATCAATTAACGATAATAACGGATGCCATTTTTTGTGTTTTACAAAAGTTAACTTCAAAGTAGTAGTTGAGGCCTTTACACGACTGGAATGGTGAGTAAAAATGATTGAAACTTTACTGACTTTTGTAGGAAAACGCGCCAATAAACCCACGTTTAGCTTCATTTTCTGGCTCAACCAGTGAAATCTAACCCGATTTTAGCGAGCTTACCCTTGCTGTTTAAGTGGATAACTTGATTATTAGAGCTTTAGCCGTTTCTTTCGATATTGACTCGTGCAAAGGTCTCAAGTTGTTAGAGTTCTGTGGTTGTTTTAATCCCATAACATATCATCCAAATTCACCTGATCTTTATTTTTTGAAGAGCAAGCCATTAGTGCTTCATACAATTGATCTTGTTCTAATACCTTATGTTCGCCATTTGATTTTTGAATATAAGCCGCCCAAGGTACGAATTGACTTAATGGAAAGTGTTGGCCGGTAGTCGGAGAGTAGTCAATATTTAAGCCGGCGATATAAATTAAGTTTTTACCGTGATAGCTTTCTTCACGTACAATGCTACGATAGGCTTTATCAAACTCAATTTGTACATTAATTTCAGCGGCACTTAACATGGGGTTGCCAGAGGTTACGACCCACGGTAAATATTCATGTAAGTTTCTTTGCATATTGGTAAATTGAGTCTGGTCACGTTTAAAGCTAAACATGCTAGGGTGCAAGCATCTGCCAATCGGCTTAGGTGTTTCTGAGAATTTACAGTCTGATTCTTTTAAATAGTCCATTAATTCTTGTGAGGCTGGGTAAACACGTGAAGTACTTAGTATTTTTACAGGTGGTAGTAAATCTCCTGTGATTTCATCATGTTCAACCAATGTTTCTAAATTAAGGAATAAGCCTTCTTCATAGTCTTGCTCAATAAGTTCTTTATCAATAGTGATCAATAGTTTTTCATCCACTATTTGCATTTGAATATTATTTTGGGCGAACTTAAATTCATCAAGATACCATTCAAGGGTAGCGTGGATTGCTCCACAATTTGATGAGAAGTGCTGGTCTTCTGTCTGTAAGCGTCGGTAACGACCAAAGCGCTGTGTACGAGGCTCATAACCGACATGACTAGCTTGTAAAATAACCAAATCTTTACCATGATGGGCATGAGGTGCGTGCCTTCCATGAGCCATAATGCCACCAACTAAGCCATGATCAAATGGGAAAGCACCAAAATGTTTGCTCATTAAGATGATAGGCAGGCCTTGGCTTTCATCCGAACAAAAGGCGCGAGAGGGTGTGATTTTTTCAGGATCCATACCCTGCTCAAGACAAAAGTTATAAAACTTTGGCATGAACTTATGGTACATAATAGTGTGGTCTTCAATTTTAAACTCACCCAAAATGGAACGAAGTCTTACATTTCTAATCATGTTTGTAATACTCTGTTATGGCACTGGAAATTTTTTCTAAAGTTTGGGTAAATACGGCATCATCTTCTTGTAATAGCGTCATTCGAAAACCATTAACCTGTGAGCCAAAACCTGTTAGCGGAACAACGCAAACCCCCATTGCGCCCATTAATTCATAGGCAAATTGAAAATCTGCGGGGTTATTTTTAGTTTCTATTTTATCAAGAAACAGGCGGACATCTTTATTGATGGATTCAAGTTGATTACGAGGACAGTCTAATAACTCAACGACCAGATAAAAGACGCCTTTAGGCTTGTTGACTCTAAGTTGAGGCATTTTGGCAAAAAACTCACAGGCTTCATCGGCACGTTTTTGGTATTTATTAATGCGGGACTGTAAGTAATGCTCGTATTCAGGGTGCTCGTATAAATGCGGTAAAACTACTTGTGGCAATGTAGTTGAACAAACCTCAAGCATTTTAGTGAGTAAGATAATATCGATAAAGCCTTTAAAGTTATCATCTTTATCCGCATTGTAAACTTCAATCCAGCCACAGCGTGAACCAGGCCATGGAATATCCTTACTGATGCCCTTCATGCTAATGCCTGGCACATCACCAATAATCTCATGTAGCAAGGTTGTTTTAACACCGTCAAAGGTCATGTGATGGTAAATTTCATCGAAGATTAAAAAGCAGTCGTATTTTTTCGCAATGGCGACAATTTTCTCTAATGTTTCTTTTTTATAAACGCTGCCAGTGGGGTTGTTGGGGTTTATCACCAAAATGGCGACTACAAACTCATTAAATTTAACCTTGTTTTCAATCTCTTCAATATTAGGTTCCCAGTCATTGCTGGGGTCTAGTTCATACGATATAAAGGAACAACCCGCATGCATAGATTCTGCCGTTGCATGTGATGGATAGGTGGGTGATGGCATTAAAACGCGGGTTTCTTTGGGTAAATTGTTCATCACTTTATTAATAGCTTCACCTAAACCATTGAAGAACAAAATATCATTTAAGCTACATTTTTTCTTGTTAGAAAAATTATCAAGCACATATTGACGAGCTTTGCTGTCGCCACGGGTTTCAGTGTAGGCAAAGCTATTATCACTGGCTACTTGCTCTTGTACTACATCATGCATCCAAGAGGGTACTTCTTCGCCTGCTGCGACAGGGTCGCCGATATTTTCCCAGATCATTGAGAAATTGCCTAGTTTTTCAAGTTGTTTACCAATCTCAACGACTTCTCGGATGGGGTAAGTTAACAGGGCGCTATCAGCGCGAAGTAGGTTTTGTCGCACAGTGTTTTCTCGTTATAAGTAAAAATTCGATGTTAGCAGATTACCTGAGATGTTTCTTTTGTTGTAAGAACAAAATGAAAAATTATCCTAATCTCCGATAGAAAACGGGATGATATGATTATACTATTTAATCGTATCATTTTATGATATAGTTGTGCTATGGAATCGTATCGTTACATAAAGGTTAAAACGTGGTAAATAATAATTATAAAAATTGGATCTGGGCAAACACTAACTGGCCTAACTTTGGCTTTGAGATTAACCTAGTTATGCCCGAGCTAGAAAAAGCTATCCAAACGGTTGCCCCTTTAAATGCCCTCGCCATTGAGCTTAATCAAGAAAAGCAACTGACGTTAGAGTCCGTAACCTTATTAGAAGAGACCCTTTCGACCGCTAAAATCGAAGGTGAGTTTTTAGACCGAGAATCAGTGCGGTCAAGCATTGCAAAGCGCTTAGGTGTCGGGCAAGTTAATCGCACTTCGCGCTCGGCAGAAGCTTTTGTTGATCTGTTATTAGAAGCGGTACGCACTTATAAAGAGCCCTTAACGCACAAAATATTAAAAAAGTGGCATCACGCTATGTTTTTTGAGAAGCCGCTAATCAATGATGTTTTGGCGGGTGATTACCGCAATGAAAGTATGCAGATAATCTCTGGTGCTTACGGGAAACAGAAACTTCATTATCAAGCACCGTGTGATAATAAGGCATGCGTCAGTCATGAAATGAAACTATTTTTAACTTGGTTTAATCAAAATCAGGCATTGTCAGGTTATATCAAAGCGGCCATAGCAAAATTTTGGTTCGTCACAATTCACCCTTTTGACGATGGTAACGGGCGACTCTCTCGACTTATCGCTGAGCGGGTACTGGCAAACAATGAAGCTAACCCTGCTCGACTTTATTCAATTTCAACCCAGATAGAAAAAAAGCGTCATGAATACTATGATTTATTAGAAAAAATGCAAAGGTCTGCTGGAGTGTCAGGGCGAAAATTGGATTTAACGGAATGGATTATTTGGTTTTTACAGCAAATACAAGGTGCAGCCCAAGCCAGCATGAAACATTTAGAAAAAATACGTTATAGCACAAGATTTTGGGATGATCATAGAGCGGTTTCATTCAATTCGCGACAAATAAAGTTATTAATACGTTTATTAGAAACCGATGATTTTGAACCAAACGGCATTGCAAGAAACAAATATAAAAGCATGACGCATACGACAGATATTACAGCAGCACGTGATTTAAAAGACTTGGTAGATAAACATATTTTAAAGCCCATTGGTGAAGGCCGGTCTCGAAAGTATCTACTTATATAGGAAATCCTAGCTTAACTATTGAATTATATATAAAACTACCACATATTAGAGAAATTACATTAAAAGGGTCACAACATGAAACGAATGTTTTTATTAATGGCAACCAACTTTGCCATCGTTGCTGTACTGGGTTTAGTCTGGAATATTTTGGACGCTACCTTTGGTTTAACCGCTAAAATGATGGCAATGGGCTTGCCTGCAGGCTTTGGTTATATCGCGGTAATGTCATTAGCGATTGGTTTTGGCGGTGCATTTATTAGCTTATGGATGTCAAAAGGTGCTGCAAAGCGTAGCATGGGTGTACAAGTCATAGAAAATCCCACTACCAAACAAGAGCGTTGGTTGTTTAATGTGGTTAAGCGTCAAGCGGATAAGGTGGGTATTGATATGCCCGAAGTTGGTATTTTTCAAGAATCATCACCCAATGCATTTGCTACAGGTGCGCGTAAAAATAATGCTTTAGTTGCCGTAAGTACCGGCTTATTACAACATATGAACGCCGATGAAGTAGAAGCGGTATTAGGGCATGAAATGGCACATGTGGCTAACGGCGATATGGTCACGCAAACTCTATTACAAGGCGTAATGAATACTTTTGTGATCTTCTTCTCACGCTTAGTCGCACAGTTGGTACAGTCATTAATGTCAGGTCGTGATGGTAATCGTGGTGGTGGCTACGGTATGACTTACTTCGCCGTGTCGATGGTTGCGCAAATGCTGTTTGGTTTCTTAGCGAATATTATTGTGATGTGGTTTTCTCGTTATCGCGAGTTTCATGCCGACAAAGGCGGTGCTGATTTAGCGGGTCGTGAAAAAATGATTGCTGCACTGCAAAAACTTAAAGATGTAAATCAGCCTCATGATCTACCAGGTGAAATGGCGGCATTTGGTATAGCCGGTGGTTTAGGCGATGGCATGAAAAAACTCTTTATGACGCACCCGCCGTTAGAAGATCGTATTGCGGCATTACAAAATCATAAAATTAAATAATGATAAGGTTTTTATCGCTTAGTTTAAATGGGTTGATTGCTGTCTTGGTGATCAGCCTGTTTTTATTTATGCCGGCGCTATCGGATGCCAAACAGCTAAAGCCCGTTGAAAGCCTTCAAGTAAGCCATAAAAAAGATATTGAAGATTACCTTATGGGGCATTTCAACCCTAAAAAGCATGAAGCCTTTGCTAAAGTTCCTGCAAAATATGCCAATCGTTCTGGTTATTACTTACGAAAAGAAGCCTTGAATGCGTTTATTCAAATGCATAAAGCAGCACGCAAAGATGGGGTAAAACTGGTTATTCGCTCTGCCACGCGAAACTTTAATTATCAAAAAGGTATTTGGGAGCGTAAATGGCGCAAACAAAAAAAATCACGTAGCCCTAAAAACAAGGCACTTAATATTCTAAAGCTTAGCTCTATGCCGGGTACATCAAGACATCACTGGGGGACCGAAGTGGATCTTAACGCGTTTAATAATAAATGGTTTACAAAAGGCCGTGGTTTAAAATTATTTAACTGGCTCAACAATAACGCGTCAAAATACGGTTTTTCCCGACCTTATACCCAAAAAGGAAAACAACGTCCTACAGGCTACAACGAAGAAAAGTGGCACTGGTCCTACACACCGTTATCTATTCCAATGCTACACGATGCACGTTTAGTATTAGACGATTCAAAAATAACCGGCTTTTCAGGTAGTCAAACTGCCAAGAAAATTGCTGTCGTTCAAAATTATATCTTCGGTGTGAGTCAAACTTGTCAGTAAGAAACGTTCACTTATGATTTAATAGTGTTTTTATTTTAACTTTTCTCTAATGTATAAAATCCTCCAAAAACCACTTTTCTTGTTACCCCCAGAAAAAGCACATCATTTTTCTCTAAATTCTCTGGCAGTCTTGGATAAGCTAGGTGTTTTAAAGCGCATAAAACCGCAAAATACTAGCAAGGGTGTCGAAGTCATGGGGATTAAATTTCCTAATCGGCTAGGGCTTGCTGCGGGTTTAGATAAAAACGGCGAATATATCCAACCACTATCAAATCTAGGTTTTGGGTTTATAGAAATCGGCACTGTCACACCACGTCCACAACCAGGTAATGATGTACCACGATTATTTCGTTTGCCAAAAGCGAAAGCCATCATCAATCGCATGGGCTTTAATAATGAAGGTATTGATTATTTATTAGAGCGTGTTTATGAAGCCCGTGAAGATGGTTTTAAAGGCATTATAGGAATTAATATTGGTAAAAATTTCGATACAGCCGTTGAAGATGCTACCGAAGATTACTTAATCGGCCTACGCAAAGCCTATCCCCATGCAGATTACATTACCATTAACATCTCATCTCCGAATACCCCAGGTTTACGCACCTTGCAATACGGTGAAGAGTTAGATGAACTGCTGTCAGCACTAAAAGCAGAGCAAGCCAAGTTAATGAGCTTTTATAAATACTACCGCCCAATTGCCGTAAAAGTAGCGCCAGACTTAGAACCCATTGAAATAACGGGGATTGCACAGGCGCTATTAGATAATAATATTGATGCGCTCATCGCCACTAACACCACTATTTCACGCGATGCCGTAAAAGATTTGCGCTATGGTAACGAAGCTGGTGGTTTAAGCGGTGCGCCAGTCAAAGAGATGTCAACGGAAGTTATTCGTCGTTTTCATATGCACTTAAAAGATAGAATCCCTATCATCGGCGTGGGCGGTATCGCATCCGCACAGGATGCAAAAGATAAGTTAGATGCGGGGGCAGATCTCGTACAGGTCTATTCAGGCTTGATTTATGAAGGGCCGAGCTTAATCAGTGCTTGTTTGAAGCTTAACTTATAATGGGTGTTCGGCTGAAAAATCATGTATCTTGTCACGCCATATTTTTGTTATAGCTAAGTCAACTAGTTTGTTTGAGACCTTTGCAACAAAGTATGCCAAAAGAAAACTAGCGTATTTTTAGCTGTTTGTCTTAAAAATCTGATTAATAGCGAGCCATTAAGCATATTTTCAGGGAAACAGGTAAAATTAAGCCGTTTTTATTCGTCATACCTTTCGTGCAAGGGTCTCAGTTCATATAAGTTAATTTTTACTTTTTAAATACTAAAACAAAGTTAACGGGTACAGCTGTAGCAATTGAAGGTAATTTTGCCAGTTCCTGAAGCTTTTGAATACCCGCTACCAGCCCAAAATCTGATGCCTGAATAATGATTGGTTTTGCGCTGCTTACAACAAGATTATCTCCTGATTTAACTGCCACAACATTAAATTCAATATCTTTTTTTATGCCATGTAGGTCAAGGCTTAATGTTCCTGTAATAGTAGATATCTCATTAGTTGACCTCCCCCCAGAAATCTTTGCAGATATAGTTGCTATAGGGTTATTTTTAGTTTCAAACAAATGCTCTAGCATGCGTTCATTTCGAATATCAATACCTGTGTTTACGCTTGATAAATCGAGCTTAACGACTAAATTCCCATCGTCAGATAGAGAGCCTGATAATTTATCAATTGTATGCACTTCACCTACGGATCCTTTCTTTACAGATACGAAATTTAAAGAAGAAAGAGAGTTATCAAGAGTCATACCTTCTCTGGGTTTCCCCCCATGTGACCCTGCATACAATAATTGCGATACCGCTATCGCAAGGAGAAAAGTACACAGTTTTAAAACGTTATTCATGTCAATCACCTGTATATTAAATTATCGTAACTTATTGTTTGTTTTTCCATTAATCATGTTTGAAACCAAGCCTGATTCGCTTGTAACCTCAGCATATATAACACCAAGAATATGCAAGGGTACAAATACTAGAACCCCATAAAAAAAGACAAACTCATGAATATCCTTAATATCACCAGCGAGTCCTTTGTCTAAACCAAGTTCACTCTTAAAATTCAGTACCTGACCAGAAATCGTCATGAACAATATAATTGCATAAATACCAATATAACTAAAAATAACTAACTTTTTATGAAGACTTTCACCACTGAAATTTTTATATTTCTTTGATCCATTTTCCGTGAAAAAAAGTGCTATTCTCCAAATAACAAGTGCAGTCAGTGCATACCCTAAAATTATATGCCATTCCCACATTGGAGCTCTAATTGCCTTTGCTAAATCTTTTGCTTGCCCAGCAGTCACAACAATATTGATATCTGAAAGGTTCTGTATAATGAGCTCTGAGTTAGTTCTCCAACTTAAAAACGTTTTACGAAGTAATATTGTTCCCATCAACCCTAAAACAACAAAGGCATGTAGCCAGTGCCAAAGTCTAAAATCTAATCTTTTTTTATCCATGTCATCGTCCTTTAGTTTATTTATTATCAGATATCAAAAATATAGGCAATGGTGTCGTATGAAACTGAATTATTCTACTCTACGTCTCTATGTCTTCCTCATTGCCTTGCAGGTAGTTTACAGCCAACTAAACTTATGACACATTGGGCAAATGTCTGTACTAATGAATGTTAAGGGAACTTCTTGATATTCATGGTACATATGTACCATTTCATCTTTGATGAAATAATCTTTGCTAGGCATTAGAAAAACCAACTCACGACTTGGATGACAAGTAACAATGGTTGAAATTTCACTGATTTTCGTTGAAAAACTCGCTAATAACCCGTTATTAGCTTCGTTTTCCGCCTCAATCTGTAAAATTCACCCAGTTTTAGCAAGCTTACCGCTTGCTTTTTAAGCGGATAACTCGATTATTAGAGCTTTAGCCGTTTCTTTCGCCACCGACACACGTGCAAAGGTTTCGAATGCAAATATAAGTAAAAGATATTCCAATCTTTGCTATGTTAGTAATTGTGATTATATTATTATGAATAATTCTGACGTTGTTAAAGATATTCATGAAGGGATGATATCGTCGTAGCGTGCTAGAAATCATGACAGTTTTCTTATCACTATTAGGCATTACGAATATATGGATAAAACCAATCACATGACTCTATTCGGCTTTCTAAGTGTGGATTTGGTAATAGCCAAACGGTGTATCCATTATTGGGTTAGTAATATTGTTATCTTTAACAGTGCTGTCAGTATTAACCGTCGTAGTTTGATGTTTTCTCTTCAGTCTTAAGGAATCTCTAAATAACCTAGCTGCATTCTGGCTAAGCCCCGTAGGGCGAGTTTACAAGGCATCAATTCCGTTGTTGTTATTTTTTGCGAAGGGAACGACCATTCTCAAAAAATACGCCTAGGACTTGATGCTTTGTAAACTCGCAGAACTCAGCTAGGTTATTCAGAGATTCCTTAAACCAGCATATCTTCAAAGAACCATGCTGAAAACTCATGTCGCCCCGTTACATTTGATTTTTTATAGATGGTTGATGCCTGTTGCCTAATCGTTTTTTCTTTTGTATTCCTTAACTCTGCTATCTCTTTAAAGCTAAGTCCTTTTAATATAGCCAAGGCAACTTCTTTTTCACTTTGTGTTAACTGCCAAGTAGTAAATTGTTTTTGAATATAGCGACTATACTCTTTACCAATTTCTTTCAGTTTAGTGTGTGAAAGGTCAAGATCCTCCTCGGCTTTTTCGATCTTATCATTGAGGTTAGATAATTCAGTATTTCTGCTTGTAATCATCTTACGGAGTATCCATAAACCCCAAATTGATAAGAAAACAGTTATAACCTCTAGTGCTATATGGAGGATGTCATCCCCTTCATGAATGTCTTTAATAAAGTCTGAGGTATTGATAATAATTACTATCAATAGCATCGCGAAGATTGGAATATCTTTTGTTTGTAGTCGTTTCATTTATATCCTTGCTGTGTGTTTTGGTGAGAGTCAATTTGGCAGAAACCAAAATAGCTGCGTCTGTTGGATTTTCTATAAGTTTAACAAATAGTTATTTTTAAGTGTAACCATTGGTCAGTAGAATTAGATTTAATTACAGTATCAAGATAGCTTGATTAAAACAGACTAAAAGTTTTTATGAAAAAAGGCATAGTACATATGTACTAAAATTGTTAAACAATTGTCTCATACCCTATCTATAATAGACATTTAGCCGATGTTTTATAAACTTAATTGCTTGTAAACTGTCTTTCAAGGTGTTGGAAGAAAATAGTTAACAACACAAAATTATAACTGACGAGGAATAAATTATGAAGAAGAGCACATTAGCCAGTGTCATTTCAAGTGCGTTGCTGGTAAGCGCCTGTGGAGGAGGTTCTACAAATCCACCAACAGATTCAAGCGGTAACTATACATTAAAAGGTACGGTGCCTGGTACATTGATAGAAGCATATTGTGATGACGGGAGTACTTACTCGGTGTCATCCACTAAGAATGGAACGGCAGAACATCCTTTTGAGATTAAGCTACCAACGACACTAGTCTGCCGAGTGGTCATGGTCACGAATGAAGATGATGCAGTAAATAAAGTCATCACACCTATTAAATTTATTGACGCAGATGGTAAAAGCAGTATTGCGATTACCAGCTCAGCTGATTCTGTTGATGTTGGGCATGTCGATTTAAGCCTAACTAGGGAAGGTATGAAAGCTGATGATAATAATGATGGTGTAGAAGACCACCCGAAAGAGGTAACCGTAGACGACGGTACGTTAACGGTTGTTGTAAAAGCCAATGATCCGTTAGATAAAGACAATGATGGTATCCCTAACATCTATGAAGATGATGATGGTGATGGTGTTCCAAATCACGATGACGATGATGACGATGGTGATGGAATTAAGGATGTTGATGATAACGACCATGATAATGATGGTGTATCAGATGATGATTTGGATGGTGATGGCATCAAAAACAACGATGACGTAGATGATGATAACGACGGCATTAAAGACAAAGATGACGATGACGATGATAACGATGGCATCAAAGATGACAAGGATGACGACGATGATAACGACGGTATCAAAGACAAAGATGATGATAATCATGACGACGATGATGGTAAACGCGATGATGATCAAAACTTAACGGTTCGTAGCGCAAAGAAATTCACCTTGCCTACAACTTATGTGGCAGATGCTACTGGTGGCCGTCAATTAACGGCTCAATGTGCACAATGTCATGGTACTAATGGTTATAGTGTAAGTCGTATTGATAGCCTAAGTAAGGAGTGGGATGAAATAGTCGAAGAAATGGCAGAAATGAGTGCTGAGAGCAATAACCACATCATGAAAGCCCAAGCTAAAGGTTATACCGTAGCCGAAGCGCGTAGTATTTCAAACTATATGAGACAAATTGTGAGTAAATACGGTAGGAAATAACAGAGCCATTAGGGCAACCTACACGATAATACGAATATAAATTTTTAGGAGATTAATCATGAAAAATTCACCAATGAGCCGCCGTCATTTTATTAAGTGGACGAGCGTAGGTATTGCATCAGCTTGGGGGCTTGGGTCATTACCAATGGCGCGTGCCGCACAACCCTATAAAGTTGTCGTAATGGGAGGCGGTTTTGCAGGAGCCACTGCAGCAAAGTATTTAAAACTTTGGGGTGGCGCATCTGTTGAAGTCACACTGGTTGAGCCAAAAACGACTTATCACACGCCTATCTTAAGCAACTTAATATTAAATGATCAGATTTCACCCGCAAAGTTAGGTATGAACTACGATACATTGACAGGTCAGTATAAGGTTATCCATAAAGCGAATAAAATTAGTCGCATAGACCCAGCAACAAAGCGTATAACCTTGGATGATAACTCTACGTTGAGCTATGACCGTTTAATCGTCGCGCCTGGTGTTGATTTTAAATACACTAATGACTACGATGTCAATAAGGTTCCACATGCATGGCAGGGTGGGGCACAGGTGCAAGACTTGAGAAAGCAAATTGAAAATATGCCGAGCAATGGGCATTTTGTCATGACGATACCGCCAGCACCTTTTCGTTGTCCCCCTGGGCCTTATGAACGTGCTTGTGTCGTCGCAGATTGGCTAAATAAAAATAAGCCGAATACAAAATTAATTGTACTTGATGCAAACCCAGATATAGTGGTTGAAAAAGACAGTTTCGGCGCGCGTTTTTCTCAATACGGTGTTGAGTATCATAGTAACGTAACAGTAACTGCAGTTAACAGCGATACAAAAACAGTGACGGTGAGTGGCGCACCACGTGCAAGCTATACGGCTGAAGTTTTAAATGTTATTCCAGCACATAAAGCCGGCGCAAGCGCACTTTTATCAGCTACCGGTTTGTTGAGTGGAGACTGGGCACCTGTTAAAGCAAGAACCTTTGAATCAACGCAGGTAGCAGGGATTCATATTATTGGTGATGCACAAGCTACCGGTGTTCCTAAAGCAGGTCATATTGCGAACTCAGAAGCAAAAATATGTGCGGAAGCAGTCCTTAACTCATTGCATGGCAAGCCAAATAACTCAGCACAAAAGATTAATTCAGCGTGTTATAGCCCTGTATCTGCAACAGAAGCGACATGGCTAACCGGTACCTATAGTTACAGTGCCTCAACGAAAGCATGGGTTAAAGTGAAACCAAGTTTTGCAGCAGGCCTACCTTCAACCAAGCACTATAGAGAAATGTTTGGCTGGAGCAGTAATTTATTCAGCGATACATTTGCCTAGTTTTTTACAAAGCAGTGAGATATTGTCTCACTGCTTTCCTTAAGAGCACGTATATTATTCACTAATTTTAGGTACATAAAAGAGTCATGGTTGATATAAAAGTTTGGGACATTCTCGTCCGTATTTTTCATTGGTCACTGGTGCTGTTCTTCAGCATTGCTTATATTTCAGGTGGCGAAGATGAGTGGCTGAGCATTCATTCATATGCAGGCTATACCATCATAGCGATCGTCTTACTGAGGGTTCTATGGGGATTTGTCGGTACAAAATATGCCCGTTTTAGCAATTTTGTTACTGGGCCGCAAAAAGCACTAAATTATCTGAAAGAAGAAGTCTCAGGCGACGCTAAACGCTACCTTGGACATAACCCTGCTGGTGGCCTGATGGTCATCATGTTATTAATTAGTTTGGTGGTTACGGTAATCTCCGGTATGGCTATTATCGCTACAGACGGAGAAGGGCCTTTAGCGACTACTTTCATCGCCTCTTTTTCAGGTGATTGGTTAGAAGAAATTCATGAAATATTTACCACTTTAATACTACTACTAGTACTCACGCATATCGCAGGTGTTATTTTCAGCTCATTGTTGCAAGAAGAAAATTTAGTAAAAGCAATGATCACAGGAAAGAAGCAGGTTCATAAAAACGATGGGAGTAACGAATAAGAATAATTTGTTCTTAATGAAAATAATAAAGCATCTAATGGGTGTAATATCGGGTTAAATTCGGTACTATCATTTCAACTATAACCCCCCTTTCAGGAGCCCCCATGTTTACAAAAGATATGCAGTTAGCCGGTTACGATGATGAGCTAGCCAGCGCGATTCAAAATGAAGTACAACGTCAAGAAGATCACATTGAATTAATCGCTTCTGAAAACTACACCAGCCCACGTGTGATGGAAGCGCAAGGTTCTGTGCTGACCAATAAATATGCCGAAGGCTATCCTTCGAAGCGTTACTATGGTGGTTGTGAGTTTGTAGACGTGGCTGAGCAATTAGCGCTTGATCGTGTAAAAGAGCTGTTTGGCGCAGATTACGCTAATGTGCAACCACACTCAGGTTCATCGGCTAACTTAGCGGTTTATATGGCGTTGGTACAACCAGGTGATACCATTTTAGGCATGGCACTGGCCGATGGTGGGCATTTAACTCATGGCTCACACGTGAGTTTTTCGGGTAAGGTCTACAATGCGATTCAGTACGGTTTAAATGCTGACACAGGTGAAATTGATTATGACCAAGTTGAGGCATTAGCCAAAGAGCACCAACCAAAAATGATAGTAGCGGGTTTCTCTGCATATTCACGAGTAGTTGACTGGCAACGTTTTCGTGATATTGCGGATAGCGTCGGCGCTTATTTATTTGTTGATATGGCACACGTGGCGGGTTTAATTGCGGCGGGTGAATACCCATCTCCTGTGGGAATTGCCGATGTGACAACTTCAACGACACATAAGACGTTACGTGGTCCACGAGGCGGAATTATTCTGGCTAAAGCCAATCCTGAAATAGAGAAAAAACTTAATTCAGTGGTTTTCCCTGGTACGCAGGGTGGCCCGTTAATGCATGTGATTGCAGCAAAAGCAGTTTCCTTTAAAGAGGCAATGGAGCCTGAATATAAAACTTATCAAAAACAGGTAGTAACCAACGCACGTGCAATGGCGAATGCCTTTATTGAACGCGGTTACAACATCGTTTCAGGTGGCACCGACAACCATTTGTTCTTAGTTGATTTGGTTGATAAAGGCCTAACAGGTAAAGCTGCAGATGCGGCACTAGGGCGCGCACATATCACTGTCAATATGAATGCCGTGCCGAATGATCCACAATCACCCTTTGTGACCAGCGGCATACGTGTCGGCTCGCCAGCTATTACCACCCGTGGGTTTACAGAAACAGACAGTGTTGAACTAGCAGGTTGGATGTGCGATATCATGGATTCATTAGCGATGAACGCGGATGACAGTGCAGCAGTTGATGCCGTAATTGATAGTACACGTGCAAAAGTTTCTGAGATTTGTGCAAGGTTGCCCGTGTATAAGTAAGCTGTTTGATTGTTTAGCCACGGAAGCACACAGAGAAAGACGCGGAAGAAAAGAAACACTGTATTGCGAATAACTTGAGAGCTTCCTTAAACAAGCTCTTTTCGAGTTCTTCCGCGTATTTTTGCTACTAATATTCTTTCCTTAAGGAAGTAAGAAATGCATTGCCCTTTTTGTGGATATAACGACACCCGTGTCGTCGATTCAAGGCTCGCAAATGAGGGTGAGCAGATTCGTCGTCGGCGTGAATGCTTATCAGAAAGTTGCAAAGAACGCTTTAGTACCTACGAAGTAGCAACTTTTAATATGCCACCTGTAACCAAATCCACTGGCGACAAGCAAGCCTTCGATAGTCACAAATTACGCGCAGGGTTAATGCGCGCTACCGAAAAACGACCCGTTGATGCCAAAGCGATTGATAGCGCGGTATTGCATATTCAAAAACGTATTTTAGAACACGATAAAGTAGCGGTGAAATCCAGCCAAATTGCAGAATATGTAATGGAGCAATTACGTAAATTAGATGAAGTTGCTTTTATTCGCTTTGTTTCTGTTTATAAAAACTTCAATGATATTGGTGAGTTTATTGAGGCGATTGAAGGCCTAGAAAACAGCCCAACCCCCGAGCTTAAAAAATGTCAAGTCAAAATCCCCGGAGCTGACTAATGTCTGCCGCGAACCTCGATACAACTTTTATGGCGCGCGCGATTCAGCTAGCAAAAAAAGGGCAATATACCACCCACCCTAATCCTCGTGTGGGTTGCGTAATTGTAAAAGGTGAGCAGATTATTGCCGAAGGTTTTCATCAGCGTGCCGGTGAACCACATGCAGAAATTAACGCTCTTTTACAACTGCAGTCCAAACAATTGACAGCGCAGGGCGCAACAGCCTACGTCACCCTAGAACCTTGCTCTCATACAGGTAAAACCCCGCCGTGTAGCAATGCGTTGATAGAAGCTGATGTGGCGCGTGTTGTGATCGCCATGCAAGATCCGAATCCTCAGGTTGCAGGGCGCGGAATAGAGGCCTTAAAAGATGCGGGTATCTTGGTGGAAGAGGGCTTGTTAAAACAACAGGCAAGGGCGCTTAACCCCGGTTTTATTAAGCGAATGGAGCAGGGCTTGCCTTGGGTTCGGGTTAAGCTTGCGATGAGCCTTGATGGTAAAACAGCGATGGCATCGGGTGAAAGCCAGTGGATTACAGGAGACGCTGCACGCCGTGATGTTCAGTTTATGCGTGCAAAAGCAGATACGATTTTAACCGGTAGTGGTACGGTACTGGCAGATAACCCATCACTGAATATTCGCTTGAGCGCCGCAGAGCTAAGTATTCCAAACAAGAAAGACCTCATTACTGATCCTGTAAACCAGCCAACAAAAGTCATCCTAGACACTCACTTAAAAATGCCCTTAGATGCAAAACTATTAGGTGTGAAGGGAAACACAATTATTTGTACCAATAGTCAAGAGAAACGACTTATAAAAGCCTTTCAATCTCAAGGCGCAGAAGTTTTAACCTTTGTAAAGGGTGAGAATAATCGCTTGCCTCTCAAATCTATTCTGCAAACCTTAGCAAAACGAGACTTCAATGAAGTCCACGTTGAAGCCGGTGCAACACTATGTGGCGCATTGATTCAAGCGCAACTCGTGGATGAAATAATAATTTACATGGCACCTAAATTAATGGGTGGCGATGCCCGAAGTTTATTAAATTTTAGCGGGCTAGATAGCATGGCAGATAACGTAAATCTAAACATAAGTGATATCCGCAGAGTCGGAAAAGATTGGCGAATAACTGCTACACTTTAACCGTAATGAAAGCGAAACAAACCCAGTATAAAAAAGGAGAAAAGAATGGTTTTTGACAATGACTTGCAAAATGAGCTGAATATTCTCACTCAATTTAATTTGAAAAATGAACAAGATGGAATAAAAATCCATAATGAGGCTGCCAGTGAATTAGTCGCTGCGGTAGCTCGTTTACATGAAAAAGGTATAGTAACTCAGGTAGATGGCGGTTATTTAACCGATATCGGTCGCAAGGCAGCAGAACATGCGCAGGATGTTTTTACGATTTTGAAATAGTATTACTCTATTAAGAGTAAGCCAAATATAGCATTATTATTCAGTCGTCCTTTCAACCTATCAGTCAGACTAGATTGAAAGGTGTTATTGTAAAAAATGTGACTTTTACTTCACGCAATGTACTTACATTTGTTTAATTTTAACCAATTGTTGTTCTAGTTGTGCCAAAGCTATTTTTTGTTCTTCGGCTTGTTTTTTGACTTGTTCAACAACCTCTGCTGGTGCTTTGTCGGTAAAGCTTGGGTTGTTTAAACGGCCTTCTAAACCACCAAGGCCTTTTTGAATTTTTTCAATTTCTTTATTGAGTCGTGCGGTTTCGGCGTCTTTATCAATTAAGCCGGCAAGCGGGATTAGGATTTGCATCTCTCCACAGAGTGCTGTGGCGGAGTCGGGCGCAACATCACCATCGTTTAACCATTGTGCGTTTTCAATCTTAGCCAGTGAGTTTATAAAAATTGCGTTTTCTTCAAAACGTGATTTGTCGGTGTCAGTCCAGTTTTGTAATAGTATAGGCAGTGGCTTGCTTGGTGGTATGTCCATTTCAGAACGGATTTTGCGAATCCCAACGATAAAGTTTTTCACCCAATCTAAATCTTGCTGCACCTTTTGATCAATCAAATTTTCATTCGCATCAGGGTAAGCTTGTAGCATGATGGTGTCGCCCGTTTGACCTGTGAGTGGTTTTAGGGTTTGCCAAATTTCTTCGGTGATGTAGGGCATGATGGGGTGTAGCAAGCGCAATAGGCTTTCTAAAGTTCGTACTAGGGTTCTGCGAGTACCGCGTTTTTCGGCATCTCTGGCATCGTCTGAAAATAATACTGGTTTTGAAAGCTCTAAATACCAATCACAGTATTCACCCCATGCAAATTCATACAAAGTTTTTGCGGCGAGATCAAAACGGTATTTTTCAAAGTGTTGTTTTACTTCAGTGGTAACGGATTGTAACTCTGATTCTATCCAACGGTCTGCGAGTGATAATTCAACATTGGCAGATTCATCTAAGCCGACGTCTTTATCTTCGGTCTGCATCAATACATAACGTGTGGCATTCCAGATTTTGTTGCAAAAATTTCTGTTACCTTCAATACGTTGTAAGTCAAAACGAATATCACGTCCGTTAGAGGCTTGTGAGGCAAAGGTGAAGCGTAAGGCATCGGTGCCATAAGCAGGAATTCCCTCGGGGAATTGCTTTTTGGTGGACTTACGGATTTTTTCAGCGAGGTGCGGTTGCATCATATTGGATGAACGTTTTTCTAATAAATTGTCCAGAGAAATACCGTCAATAACATCCAGCGGGTCAATCACATTGCCTTTGGATTTAGACATTTTTTGTCCATCAGCATCACGTACTAAGCCGTGCATATAGACTTCTTTAAAGGGGACTTCGCCATCCATGAACTTCATGCCGAACATAATCATGCGGGCAACCCAGAAGAAGATAATATCGAAACCCGTGACTAAAACATTGGTGGGATACCAGGTTTTAAGCGCATCGGTTTGATCGGGCCAGCCAAGTGTTGAGAACGGCCATAATGCGGATGAGAACCAGGTGTCGAGTACATCTTCGTCTTGTCTTAAAATAATGCTGTCAGCGAGGCTATACTTTTCACGCACATGGGTTTCTGATTTACCCACATAAATCTCACTGGTGGCATCATCATACCAAGCGGGAATGCGGTGCCCCCACCATAGCTGACGGGAGATACACCAATCTTGAATATCATTCATCCAGCTAAAGTACATATTTTTGTAATTGTCTGGTACAAACTTGATGCGACCACCTTTGACGGCTTCAATGGCAGGTTCTGCTAAAGGGGCAACTTTCACATACCATTGTTCAGTAAGGTAAGGCTCCACAATTGCACCAGAGCGTTCACTTCTAGGTGGCTTCATTTTGTGTGGTTCAATTTTAACTAACAGACCTTCAGCATCTAAATCTTTTAAGATTTGTTTACGCGCTTCAAAGCGATCCATGCCTTGATAGGCGTTGGGTGCGTTTTCATTCATCACGGCGGAGGTGGTAAATAGGTTGATCACTTCCATGTCATGACGCTGGCCCACTTCCCAATCGTTAAAGTCATGCGCTGGGGTTATTTTTACACAACCGGTGCCAAATTCAGGGTCAACGTATTCATCTTCTAACACCGGGATTTTACGATCCGTCATCGGCACCCAAACTTCTTTACCAATAAATTGACTAAAGCGTTCATCGCCTGGGCTAACGCACAATGCGCCATCTGCTAAGATCGTTTCTGGTCGAGTCGTTGCGATTTCCATATACGCTTGGCCATTTATCGGGCCATCAACAAACGGATACTTTACGTGATGCATAAAGCCATCTTCTTCTTTATCGTTAAGCACTTCGATGTCAGATAAGGCGGTGTGTAGTACGGGATCCCAGTTTACTAGGCGGTTGCCACGATAAATAAGACCTTCGTCATAGAGTTGCACAAACACATCTTTAACAGAGTCGGATAAGCCTTCATCCATCGTAAAACGCTCACGAGACCAATCGGGTGATGCGCCGAGTCTGCGTAACTGCTGGGTGATTTTCCCTCCGGATTCTTCTTTCCAGTCCCAAACACGTTCAATAAACTTTTCACGGCCTAAATCATGACGGGTTAAACCTTCCGCGTCTAATTGTCGCTCAACCACCATTTGTGTTGCGATACCCGCATGGTCAGTTCCTGGTTGCCATAAAGTATTATTACCTTGCATGCGATGATAGCGAATCAACGCATCCATAATGGTATCTTGAAAGGCGTGCCCCATGTGTAGTGTGCCGGTTACATTAGGTGGTGGAATCATGATGCAATAAGGGTCGGCTTGCTCATCACCAGAAGGGCTGAAATAGCCTTGCTCTTCCCATGTTTGGTACCAGCGTTGTTCGATGTCTTTAGGGGTGTAAGTCTTGTTCATGGAGAGAATCTGTAAAATTATTTAATGAGCGCGAGAGTATAACTTGAAGTCATAAAGCAGGAAACAATTAGTGTTCCCAAGTTTAGAAAGTATGCTAGGTTTTTTAAGGAAGCCCTTTTGTATCTGATTAAGCTCAAGCGGAGTTAGGTTCATTTTATTTTAATTTTTTTTAAAATATTTTATTATCTGTTAAATGTATAAATAACAATTGTTTATATTTTATTTCTGATGTTTATCTTTAAGCTATAATCAATTTTTATGTCATTTGGTTTTGAACTTATACAAAGAGTTGCATCTAATCCCACCAGTAATACATGATTACCCATTGTGAGAACTTTGGTTATCATTATTGCTTTTACTTTTAACTATAATTAGATATTTATATCAAAGGAATGAAAAATGAAAATCAATAAACTAGCAATGACTACATCACTTCTATTAGCAATGGGCGTTTCAGCTCCATTATTTGCAGAAAGCGTTGCAACTACAGCAGTTGACGCGGTATCAGAAGTTACTACAGATGTAATGGAGAAGGCAGCCGATGCAACAAATGCTGCGGTTGAAGCAGCTGTTGAGACTGCTGATGTTGCAACAACTGAAGTAACTGAAGCTGCTGCTGACTGTGCAACTCAAGCTGATTTTGATGCGATGAGTGATGCGGATAAAGCTGCACTAAATAAGCCTATTTGTGAGACAGGCGCTGATGCTGCTCCTGCTGACGCAGAAGCTCCAGTTGCAAAGTAATATTTACTTAGCAATCTAAAAAACGTCCACGTAATGTGGGCGTTTTTTTTGGCCTGAAAAATCTGTTTAGCTTTACTCCGCTTATCTGAGGAATAGTACACATCACTCAAAGTTCTTTATAATTGTGAAGGGGCTTTGCTAACTCGCTGTTAGTTCTTGATTATAATTGGCGAGCTTTGATCAAAAAATAATAAAAACAATAATGATTTGGGTGCTATGAAACGTTCTCATTTGTATTTGTCGCTTTGTGTCGCGATAGCTGCAAACTTTACGACAGGCTTTAAAACATCATCAGATTTTGGTGAAACGTTAATGCGTGCCCATCAGATTGATTTGCCAGCGAAGCAAGCTTTTAAAAACATATTGATATTGAAAAGAAGTAATCAGACGCAGACGGCTAACTCAAATAATGCATCTAATGTACAAGTAAAGCTTACAATTACAGGTACGCCTAAATCTGCGGAGCACGTCTATAATCATTATCAGTTCAGCCCTTATGTACCTAATAGTTTTCTTAAATCTGTACATTACACAATTAAAAATAAACCCAGGTGGTTAAGTTTTGATGCTGCAACAGGCTTGCTGCAGGGACAGCCGCTTGCTAAGCATATTGGTGTTTATCAGAATATTACCATTAGCGTTTTAGATACAAACCAGACGGCTACTTTGCCAGCGTTTAGTATTACAGTGAGGCCTGCAATAGATATAGCGTTTAAATACGGGAAAGCGAAGCAAGGTACGAATACCGATTACCCTTTTTATTCATCGGCGAAGAATATACTTGATAGAAATAGTAAAACGTATAACCGTACTAGAGGCGGTGCAAATGCTGAAAACTGGGTACAGGTGGAGCTACCTCATTTCTCTCGGATTTATAAAGTAGTCATAAAAGCAAACAATGAGTTTTTTCGTGAGCTAAGAAATGCCGATGTGTATTTAAGTACTAAACCATATTTAGGGCGATTAGCTAAAGCTGACCGAATTGCGTCATTGAAAGGTGTGGCAGAAGAGCAAACGATTACGCTAAAAAAAGGTAAGCAAGCATCGTATCTAATTATAAAAGGTAAGAATGATAGCGGTAATAGGAAACAATTATCATTAGCTGAAGTGAGGGCTTTTGGGGAAACGCCTAAATCACCTGTTTTTAAAACTCATAACAAACACTTTTTACTCGATAAGTCCGCAAAGATAGGCTATCAAGTTGTTAAGCTAGAAGCCAAGGATTATCAAGATGATACCCTGTACTATCATATTAAAGGAAAGGTTCCATTTATTATTAATACCGATGGAAGCATAAAAGTTAGTGGTGCTTTAATAAAACATGCATATCGTTTTAAAGTCGTGGTAAGTGATGGTGTAAATGAAACGTCAACAAACATCAGTGTAAAAATATCGACACAGCAGAACCTCCAGCGGGCCTTGAAGCAAGGTGATGAAACATTAGTTACGGTGGAGCAACTTTATCAAGAAATTAATAAAACCTACAAAGCTTCACTAAAACAATGTATTGAGCGATCCGGTTCAGATGCTGCTTTAAGTGATTGTCAGTTGAATAACCCCTATACCGCAATCGTGCGCACGGTGAATCATTTAGAGAATGAGCAATTACAATTTGACTATCAAGCGGATGATGCCTGTAGTGCAACTTTAGGTAAAATTATATGCGATGATAAGTTGTTAATTAATAGTGTTGGCGAGAATCTTGGTTTTGCCTTTATGCAGGGAGCAAAGGAACTAAAAAAGCAATTAACCGCATTGGATGAAAAGGGTCATTCGGTTTTTAAGCAGGAAAATACCGATAAGTTATTAAAATTGTTTGTGTTATTGGGTGATAAATACCGACAAGCCATTCATTATCCGATGGATAAAATCACGACGAATAGCTTAACTTTTTATCAGGCATTGTTTGCAGATTATGCGGTACATTATGCAAGGTCAGGAAATAACTACCAGCCTGATTTAGGGGATTACAGCAGCAAGCCAGAACGATTAAATCACAAACGAGTAATAAGTAAAACGATTACACTTAAACCCTCTAAATATGATGAGTGGAGTAGTGCTTTATTATACGCGGCCCCGGGAAAGCCACTTAAAATTAAAAGAACCGATAAGTCTGATAACGAAGTTTGGATGCGTGTAAGTATGTTAAGGCAGGGAAGTTCCCGTATTTGGAACCCGCTGCAATACACCCGGCCACAGTTTATTCGTAGCCATGCAGTAAAACTAGAGCAAGGGAGAAGCTATAATTTCTCGACACCTTATGGTGGACCCATAATGATTTGGAGCAAAGGTGTCGATAAGAATCCAAAAAGTTTTAGTGTTATGTTTAAAGGAGTGATTCAAAATCCAGTGTTAAGCGTGTTTGATCAACAGCATATTAGTGATTTTGTGGATACATTGGATCACACGGACTTTAACTGGGTTGATATTAAAACCCCTTTTCTAGAATTGCATAGCCTTACCAGTAAAATCAAAGAGGCATTTAATCACGCGGGTAGTTTCCCGTATAACGGTAACGCAAGTAAATATTTAGAAGAGTTAAAACGCTATTTAATAATCAATAATTTAAACTTAGCTGGCTTTTCAGGTGAGGGCTTGACGTTAAATGAGCGCGTTAAAGCATGGTGTGAAAGCCAGTCGTTTGACTGTGAGAGTAATTTGCACAGTAAGCCATCATTGCAACATATAAACTCAGATGTGCAGGCGCATTGTGGCAGCGGTTGTTCGGGTAATCCTTACGATGCTACTTGGCCGATTTTACCGGTTGCTTGGGGGGATAATCATGAGTTTGGGCATAATTTACAAACCAACCGCTTGAAAATATACGGTCATAAAAGTTTGGAAGTGTCGAATAATATTTTCCCCTTGTTTAGTAATTGGCAGTACCTTAATGATAAAGGACTGGCAGTCCACCCGAATTTATCAAGGCCAAGTACCCGACATGCCTTTGAAATGATCTACGATGGATTTAAACAAGGAGTGAAACCAAGTAGCAAACATTCGCTATGGAAAAATGAGGGAGTTTATGCTGAAGCAGCAGAGCGGTTAGTTTTTTATCAGCAACTGGTATTTGTGCATCAAAGTTGGGATATTTATACCAAGCTGTATCTGATTGATAGACTGCTAACGGGTGCTTTAGCCTCGGATGAGAAATGGCAAACTAATAAGCAAAGATTAGGTTTCTCAAATTATACAAAAGCTGAGGCTCAGGCACTTAATGGTAATGACTTTATGGCTATTGTTTTATCCAATATTACTCAGCAAGATCACCGCAATTATTTTTCTATGTGGGGGGTAAAGATTAATTCAAAAGCGCAACAACAAATTATAAGTAATGGCTTTTTAAGTTCAGTTCCACGCGTTTTTTATCCTGTCAATCAGGATAAGTTAACGGCTGTTTTACCTCGTAAAAAGGTGGATCTTGATGAGCCTGAGATTTATCACTTAATGCTTAAAAGTAACTGCTCACACTCGCAGGGCTGTGCTGAGGTAGAGGCAAGAATTACAATAGAGAACCCAGAAAATGACACAATTTACTTTGTATCAAAATATGCAGATAACGGTGTAACACAGGCCACAAAGAGAAGCGCTAAAGCGTATAGCATAATAAAAGTAAAAGCCGTAAATGTTGCCGGAAAACACACGATTATTAATTTTAGAGCAGCAAAATCCTTTCTTAATAAAGGTGAAGAGGCTGTAAGTAATGACGGTGTGAGCAACAAGATAGCTATGAATAACAATAGCGCTCGAAGCAACGCTGAAAAAGTAGCATTCGTTATCTGGCGAAACCCTGAAGATAATAAACATTTAGTCGCGGGCGAGACCTATACAATAATAGAAACACCCATTATACAAATCATGAAAGGTTTGACACCTGTAGGACAGGTAATCGTTTCAATTAATGATTTAAAATAATGCATTAATCACTACTCATCTGAAGAAAGGTTTGTACTCAAGATAAATATGATAAAATGACTCACCACAAATAAAAATAATAATATGTGTATTCTCAAAAACCAAAGCTTTCAACTCTTTGCCTCATTACTGGTAGGCAGTATATTGGGTGCGTGGCAACTGATACCGAGTGCATCATTATCAAGCCCCCCAAAACAAAAAATGGAAAAGCGGGATATTGAGAGACACTATAGAAATACCGCTGAACTAGAACCAATTTTATCGCTTACCTTGCCTTATAAAAATGATTCTGTTGATGCGTGGTATCGCTTTGCTTTGTCGCTTGATGATCTTGAATTAGGCCAGCGTTATGATAATAGTGCTGACGCAACCCCCTTGTTGAGCTGGTACACTTTAATTGCAAAATACAAACCTCAGGCTTTATATAAGCTTTATAATCAAGGCAAATTGAATGAGATGAAATTTAATCATTTATTGCGCTTTGGCTATCTCAAATATTGGGATGAGTCGATTGTAAATACAGATGAAGTTTTGCTAAGTAATAGCCAAGCTGTGCTAACGATGGCTTATCATAAGGGTGTGAATAAAACACGGGTACGTGTTAAACAGGCTTTTTTTAAGCTTGCAGAAACACAGTTAGGTAGAACTAAGAAGCCCGACTTAAATGTAGAAAATCTTCTTTTTGCCATAAAAGGCATGAGTAATGAAGAGAAAACTAAAGTACCAGAACTTTTAAAAAGCGGTGTTTTTAGCATTGATCCGCAATATTTATACCGCCTTAAACTGGATGAAACATTCAATGATAATCAGCTTATTGTGGCATTGATAAAACAATATTCAGAAAAAATTCGCGATAAAGAAAAAGTTTTTGCAAGTTATATGGCTGATGGTGCGTTATTAGGCAGCAAACAATATATTCAATCAATGATCGATAATGTTGAGTTTAATGCCGATCAACGCAGAGCCGATTATTGTGCTGCTTGCGGACTGGCGTTATCCACAGAAGGTTTGATTGGTTTCCCTTTAATCAATGCCTCAAAAGTATCAAAACTTAGTTTAGAAAATACTGACAGTAAGGGTGCTTTCATACTCTCAAGAAAAGGTGCGGCGCAATGAGTGTAAAACTGAAAAAGCCAACACTCTTTTATTCTACGACTGCAGAGGTTGAGCAAGATGTGTTGAACCACCCTTATAAGGCTGAGTTCTTAATAAGCAGTCTATTTATTTTTATAGTGGGTTTTTTTGGCAGTCAAAAGCTTGGGCAACTTGACCTAGCTCCCATGACTCAATCAGTTTGTGAACGTGGTATCAGCTTGCCTTTGTTGCAATGTGAAACTCAGACGCTGTTACAAGCTCCTGATTCGGCAAACGCCAAATACACTAAAAATTCCGTAAACAAACGCAGCCAAAGAAAAAGCCTAATAGTAGGGATGGATCAATCAAAGGATGCGCCTAGCTTGCGTGCCCAGTTCTCATCATTACCTGACTTACAAACACTGCTTGAAAAACTAAAATGGAATAATGGAGACGAACAAGATGCGGCACGTTTCTTGTCTGTAATCACTGCATTAGAAAATGGCCGGATGAATGAGCCTGGTATGCCATCGACGGCATCCAGTACGCTTGATGCTGTGTGGAATAAATACCCCGACCTAGTAGCGACCTCTCATTGTTTAAATTGCAGTCGTTTTTATCAACATATTTTAGGTCCTTTTTTCAAAGCAGGTTCTAAGAATAAAGAACGACTTAAGCAAATTGCATTAGGTCACCCACGATTCTTGCAAGCAAATTACCAATCAGGTCAGCTAGAGGTTGACGACTTAACTCAAATAGCACGTTTGCAAGCAGAACTGTTAACTAGCGAAGATGCGGATACTGCCAGATTTATTGGTGATATATTATTGAAAAATGCCAGCAACGGAGGCAAAAAAGATTTATCGCTATTGCATCACTGGTCATCAAAAGGTTGGAACGGTAGTTATGCCGTGAGTGATTATCATAAAATGTTACAACTGCCGCAAAAGTTACTTGCAGATGCTTGGCAACGTGGGGTGTTAGCGGGTGCGGATAATGCTGAGTTGACACGCTATCTGGTTTCGACGGGTTATCGTCCTGCACTACGTTGGTTGTTATGGTCGCATGCGAGTGATTTGAGCTATTTTAAAAACCGTAGCTATCAAGATCAAATAGATCGTTATAACGACTTGATATTAAATTTATACATTGATTTTCCAATTGAAAGTAAAGATGATTTAACGGGCTTTTACAGTAAGAATTGGAAAAATATTAACTGGGATTCGAGTAGTAAGAAATGGGTATTAAAGAAAAAGGCTTTGTAGAACTTTTTTTAACTTCTTAAAGCAGACTCATTAAGAACTCCCTATCTTATTGATTTTAATTATCTAAGTTTTATGCTAGAGTGTTTTTGTAATCATTAATGTAAAGGGGATACATGATGAAGCTTAATAAAAAAACCACACTAATTTCATCCATTATACTTTCACTCAGTTGCGCTAATGTCAGTGCGCTTGAGCCTAAAAATGAGCGGCTAGTCAAAAAAGTCTTACAAGCATTTAAAGGCAAAAATATAAACGCTATTGCAGCACTAGTTGCTTACCCTTTAGAGCGTGAAGCACCGCTTCCAGCAATTAAAAATCAAAAAGAATTTATTCAGCGCTTTAATGATGTGTTTGATCAACATTTACTAGGCTCTATTGTTCGCTCAAATATCCAAAAAGACTGGGATGAAGTTGGTTGGCGTGGAATTATGCTCGGTGATGGGGATGTGTGGATTAATTATGATGGTCAAATTAGCGCTATAAATTATCAATCACCCTCAGAGTTAATGGTGAGTAATCGCCTTCGCGCTAAAGGTCGTCGTGCACTTCATCGCAGTGTTTCTCAATATGCTAAATCTGTACTCGATTGGCAGACTAAACGTTTTCATATTCGTGTTGATGAACTTAAAAATGGGCAATTACGTTATACATCTTGGTCAAAAAACAAGCGGGTTTCTGAACAACCTGACTTGGTTTTACACAACGGTAAACTAAAGGTGGATGGCAGTGGTAGAAATCAAAGTTATGTGTTTTATAATAAAAATTATAAATATCAGCTGAAGGTTAATACTATTGGCTCAAGTTCAGCGACTTATGGCATGCTAAAAGTGTTTAAAAATGGGCAAGAGGTAAGTTCTGAAGCGGTTATTTCTGTGGGGAGAAATCAGTAAAATATGTAGTGGGTTTAATTGTAATACTTTGACCTTATTAAGACATAGGTGAACATATTTCTATCAGCGTTCCTTCAATCGCGCGTACATAACTTACAGTTTGTCCCCAAGGTTTTTCAGTTGCGGGGGCTATTAATTTGGCACCATTTTTTACAGCATGGGCTGTAGCTTGTTCCACGTTATCATCAACAAAGACTAGTTCTAGCCCGACAGGGTTTCCTTCAGGGGAAATTTTTTGATACTTACCTGAAAAATTCATTTCGCCTAAGGTTGTATGCGATGCGAAACCTAAAGTGGTTTCTCCTGATTTAAGCTCGGCATAATCGACAACCCCGTCTTCCTCATAAACCATCCCGCGTTCGAAGCCAAAGGCTTTTTCATAAAATGAGAGTGTGGTTAAAACGTCCTCAACATAGATGATGGTATATCCGTATTTCATAAATTTCCAAAATTGATTCAATGGTTGTTTGAGATTATGAATAAATTATAGTTCAATTATTTGATGTCGCGGTGTTTCACATCTACTTTTTACCATCTTGTGAATTTTCTGCACATCTGTTTTCACGAAGCGTTATCTATTTATGCGATGCTTAAATTCAATCTCAGGCAAGCTATAGTTACCGTCAATTAAGTAAATACTTTGGCTACCTTTTTCATCGTCATCAACATCAGTTACTTTTATATTTATGCCTAGTTTGTTACCCGTTCTGACATTATGGCTAGAAAAGTAGGGAACTGCTGACCACGGTAGAGCGACGTTAAATAGGTAGCCAGAATCGGTTTTAGTATATTGCGTTAGAGAACCAAGGCTATCAAACGGTGTAAAAGTGAAGGTTTTAACAAGCGTATTTTCGTCGTTTTTCTCTTTAGGTTGTTTACTGGTCGTAGAATTTGAAGTACTTAAGTTGCTTTTACTGGCATCTATGGTGAGTAAAATTTCATCTCCTTTTGAGATACTTTCATCCGTAACAGCAATGCTGAAATACAAATGTTTAGAATCCCAGTTGGCTTGCCAATTTGCACTTATATCACTGAGGTTAGTATTATTTGATTGTGAATGAATTGCCAGTTGCTTGCTAGTATCCCATATTTGATAAGGTGCTTTGGCATAGGCAACGGCAATTGCTGATTTTGCCTCTGGTGCAGTAAGGGTGGCTGTATTAGCTACATGTTTAGGGTGTAACGTATCATCTAAAAAGCGTAATAAGGCATCATATTTTGGTGCTTCTGAACGCGGTTGACGAATGTGTTCTTTGATTCCCCAGCTTCCGTACCAGCTGTAAATTCGTGGTGCACTGAAGGCGACAAATAATTTTCCTCCGGCTCGTCGCCATTCGCGTAATAACTCATCATAAATTACGCCCATGCGAGGGTCTCGGTTTGCAGCGTAGAGTAGGGGGTTAGGGTCATCATCAACTTTGCGTGTATCCCAGTCTACTAAGTGCTGACCACCCTCATAGGCAACTAAATCAACACCAAAAGAGTTGGCTACTTTGGCTTGCTTTTGAATGTACGAAATAATCGAGCGCATGCCCCATTTTGAGGTTTTATCCATCATCAATTTAAACACATCATCGACGTTATTTGCTTTGCGTAACTCCTTTGGGTGGGCAGAAACGTAGGGGCCAATAGCAATAGCATCGGTGTGTTGAAAGGCATTCTCAAAAGACAGTATTAGGCTTGACATGTTTTGGTTGCTTGCCCAGCTACCGAGTGTACGAATTAGCCGCTCTTGCCCACCAAAGGCTTGCTCCCAAATCTTGAAGGTTTCAACACTGCGGCGTGAATACCATTTGTACCCAGCGGTCACTCTGTTTTCATCTAAAGCTGCTTTTTGTCCCTGCTCAATCGCGTAGTCTTGATGAATAAAAATAGGGTTCCAGACTTCATTACTGTATTCAATATACGCCTTTAAACTGGGGTCTAAATAAGTATGAACATATTCGGCAAACTGTCGAATATAGTCATCGCTTGCCTTGAATGGCATGGAAAACCAAGGGTCGGCTTTGACTTGATTAGCAAGTGCAACCATAACCTCAACAGGCGCCCCGCGCGAACCATATTTGCCACCCCATGTGGCTTTTTGTTGTATGTTTCTATCGCTCCAGTTAACTACAGGGTTGCGCGTCATGCCTGACATGTTCATGAAACGAAGCACTTGAAAATCTTTCATGAACTTGAGGTAATCGGGGTTAAAAATTAATGCATTTTGATTAGCTTTTTTATCATCGCTAAGGTCGTAGTGGTTGTCTTCAAACGAGAGGAACTTTGTGGTGTCACAGTCTTCAGCTTTTTTAACGCGTATATCAGGGGTTCCCTCACATATGCCGCCTTCTGGGAGAATGCGAATATTTCTAACATAGTTGTCTGAAGTGGTTTTTTTAATAAAAAGCGAAGCGTTTAAAATTTTATCTTTACCGGCTTTAATTTCTATAATGTCTTTATTAGGGCGATGCACAATTAAACGTGCATCATTGCCGTAAAAAATTTCACCTTCTCCATCATAGAGTACGGTGAAAAAACCATCTTCAACGGTTCCAGCAGGAAGTCGGTTGAGAAATTTGGTTCCTGCTTGGCCGCCATTAAGCTTAGTTGGCCAGCCATTTTTATCAAATTCAACGTCTTTGCTGGTCCCCCAAGGGATAGTTTCTTGAAAAGGGATTGCTGATTTAAACAGATTTAAAAATTGTACGCTGGAGGTATCTTCTCGCACATCAGCAGTGTTAAGGCCCAAGATAGCAGTACTTTTGCTGCCTTTTTTGTGAGGTGCTTTCTTTTTGGTTTTGGCTATTTCTTTTAATTGCGTGGCTGTTGGTGGTGTACCTGCGGGTACATTAAAATTTTGATGGGCTTGGTATCGTTTGTAAACGTATGGAAATGCAATGGCAAGGCCAACGATGAGTAAGATTATTATTAGGCCTTTGTATTTTTTCATGTTTTGTTTGGTGTTGTTTGATTTATGTGAGACTTTACACGAAATATAGGCTGAATAAAAACAGCTTAATTTCTTCCTGATTTGAGGTGGAAAAGTTTACTAATTAGCGACTGCTGTGTAGAGCTTAAACCTTAGTTAATAAGTTTTCATTCTTGTATTTAACAAAGAATGAAAGTGCTCCGTAGTTGTTTTTTTGTGTGAAATCTTTACGGCACAAAAATCAGCAATAAGATGCCGATATAATCCTGTTATATACCCAAAACTAATTGCCCAAAAGTCTGCGGATTTTTCCAGGAATTATCGTTTTTTGCATGCCAGGCTAGTTTGCCGTCACGGCCGTTGCCACTATCATCATCATTTATTTGTATATCAATACCTATGCTTTGACCTGCTTTTGGCTTAATCCCTAGAGTGCTCCATGGAATTGATGTTTCTAAAGTGTAGCCACGGTCAGAACGCGTCATGGTTTGTTTGATCCCTAAGCGTCCTTTGCGAGGTGAGCTTTTGCTCAGGCTGACATTTCGATCTTTCCAGCGATAGATTAAGTGGTAATCGTTTTTACCGTCAAACTTGGTGCCACGACTTCCATCGGCATCAATGTATATTTCGATGGAGTCATCACTCCATGGTGCGCGTGAGTCCCTAACGAATTTGTCATCGACCGCATCGACTCGGACATGAAGGTACTTATTATCCCAGTTTGTTTGCCAAACAGCTGACAGGTCTCGTCCTCCATCAATTTCACCTGCAACGATATTGGTTAAGCGCATTGCATTTTTATTCGACCACATGCGACCACGACCGCTATAGTGGTGTACTGTGGCATCCACGTTTCTAATAGAGGGTGTCACTTTGGTTACTTGTGTTTGGCGTTTAGCCGCAGTTAGTTTTCTCTTGAGTGAACTGTTACTTGAAGCTTTCTTTAATATAATACCCGCTGAGGAATCTCCCCAAATAGGAGTGGCTTTACTATTTTTAGCTATAACTGTTTTGGATTTTAATTTTATAACAGGTAGTTTTTTTGCTGGTGTTTTTTTTACAGCGGTTACAATTCCTTTTTCATTTGGAGCAGCAATACCAATTGTGGTGCGTGGTGTCGTTGTTTTTGTAATTACCTTTTTGTTACCAGCTTCTAAGTCAGCAAAGGTCTTTTTAGGTTTTTTACGTGGTTTGGATTTGACGAGCGCATATACGCCTGCAGAAGGGTTAGCTGCGGGTTTTTGAAGTCTTACTATTTGAGGTGAGCTACAGCCTCGCCACCAACAAGGGTGCTGTCGATTAAACTGCATCAAAGCACGATGTTTTGGTGCTTTTGAATCTGGTTGTGTAATATATTCTTTAGTGCCCCAGCTACCAAACCATTGGTAGGTACGTGGTGCAGAGAAGTTTACAAAAAGTTTTCCGCCGTTATCTTTCCATCCACGCATAAAAATACTGTATGCTTTTGCCATGCGCCAATCTCTATTGGCTTTTATCATTAGTGCGGTCGGATGAGAGGTTGTATTACGACTTTTCCAATCAACTAAGTGTTGTCCACCTTCATAGGCAATCATATCAACACCGAATTTTTCGGCAATTAATGAGTTTTTGTAAATGTAACCTAAAACCTTAGGAATAGAATATCTTTCTTTAGGGTCATACATTAATTTAAATAATTGATTCACTGATTTGGCTTTTTTGGATGCTGCATAGCTCGGGAAGAAGTAGGGTGCCACAGCCATCGCATCAGTTTTTTTATATGCATCACGGTAAGAAAGTAACATTTCTGACATGCGTGTCCAACCGGTCCAACTTCCCATGACGCGGACTAAACGCTGTGTGCCACCAAAGGTTTGTTCAAAAATATCAAACATTTGTACCGAGCGTAAAGAGAAATATTTATACCCACCTTTGTCACGATCATCATCTAAATTCATTCGCTCACCCATGTCTTTAACATAGTGCGCCTGAGTAAAGATAGTGTTCCAAGCTTCGTTGGTGTATTCGATATAAGCTTTTAATCCGGGCTTTAAATTATTTTTAACATACAGTGCATATTGGCGCATATAGTTGTTATCAGCACGGTGTGGCAAGTTGAACCATGGGTCTGCATTCAGTTTATTAGCTAGTGCAACCATGATTTCTAGCGGTGCTCCACGCACACCTTGCTTTCCTGCCCACGTAGCATTGCTCACTCTTGGGCGTTTATCCCACGATTTGATTGGGTTGCGAGTTATTCCTGACATGTTCATAAAGCGAATGACTTTAAAGTCTTTCATATAATTTAAATAATCTGGGTTAAAAATCAAACGTTCATGATGTTTTTCAAAAGCCATAAACTTTGAGCCACGGCATTGTTTTTTATGATTTACTCGTTTAAATGGATTGTTTGAACAGACCCCTCCTGGTAGCAGTACGCGAATATTGCGCAAGTAATTATCGGGGTTACTATGTTTAATAATAAGTTTTACGCGAAATTCCTTGTCCTTGCCTGCGGTAATTTTGATAATATCTTTACCTGCTTCACGGTGTACTAACTTAGCATCATCGCTGTAAGTCATAATGCCTTCACCGTCATATAGGACGGTATATAAGCCTTCTGGAACTGTAGTTTTAGGGAGTTTATATAAAAAACGAGTACCTGCTTGACCACCATTTAAATTTTTTGGCCAGCCATCTTTATCGTATTCAACGTTACCTTTAGTAAGCCAAGGGCGTGCTTCCTCAAAGGGAATTGAGTTTTTAAAGACATTGATAAAAGGGATGCTAGCATCATCATCCATTACCTCATTGCTGTTTATACCAAGCGGTGATCGTGTACTTGGGCCTGCATAGGCAGTTGCGCTAAGCATCGATAAAAATAATAAAAGAGGGGGCAATAGAAAGTAGCCGTTAAATTTTACATTTATAAAGTTGAAAATTAATTGTTTCATTCGAGTTTTAACAAGCCCTTGTAGTTAACTCATAGCCTTTTGTATGATGTAATCGTTTCCCCACAATTAACATCCCCCCTTTTTGTACAAATAAGACAGGTATCATTAGCTATAGTTCTAATCCATTTATGCGGATTAAGATGTATTGTTAAGAATAGCGCTTTATAACTGAACGCAAGCTGACTAGAAAAATGAATAAAGAGATGAATAGAGTTGGTAATACCAATTAAAATAAAGAATAAAATAACAATCATTTTTGTTGACACAAAAAGCACTTTGCCTCAAAATGCGCGCTACTTTTGGCATGGGGCTATAGCTCAGCTGGGAGAGCGCTGCAATGGCATTGCAGAGGTCGGCGGTTCGATCCCGCCTAGCTCCACCATGTTGAGATAGTTTTAATTGCGATTTATTAGCTTAGTATGTTTAAATAAGGCTTAATATTTTATGAAAAAAGTCGCAAAGTTTGGTCAAATACTTTTTTTTATTGGCTTGATCGTATCCATAGTTGGATTGATATTCGGCTTTGGTCTTATGTTTCAAGGTGGTAATGATGTTTGGGCGACACGGTTGCTGGTAAGTGTGGCAATTGGATTTATGATTATGTTTACAGGTCTAGCGACCTCAGTAATATTTTCGCCCAACGATGATAGTAAGCTCAATGAGCTTAGGTCATTACAGGATTCAGATGAACCCTTATCGGAAAATAAAAGATAAGGGCTTATCAGAATAGTATAGGCTGGTTATCATAATCAGCATATATTTAGCATAAAATAGCGTCTTAACAAGACACTATTGATATAGAATGAGAATGTGTCCCCATCGTCTAGCGGTTAGGACACCGCCCTTTCACGGCGGTAACCGGGGTTCAAGTCCCCGTGGGGACGCCATTTTATGCTTGTTAGTTTGTTAGTAAATGAAAAATCAGTGTCCCTATCGTCTAGTGGCCTAGGACACCGCCCTTTCACGGCGGTAACCGGAGTTCGAGTCTCCGTAGGGACGCCACTGATTTCTTACTCACTTTAAACACTTAACTCTTCATAGTATTTCTTTGTTATATTTGTATCTTTATCCTATTTCAAGTTAAGTTCACTATGATATCGCGCTTCTTTCAAAATATATCTTTAGCTTTTTTCTTTTTTATCACATATTTTCTCGTTTCATGCGGGAGCAATAACTCTAATCAGTCTGTAGAATCAACGGATCAAGCTGAAAACTCTGAAAATACACAGCAAGAACCCCCAATATCAGCTATTAAAATCTTACCGTTAGGTGATTCAATAACACAGGGTGGTTCTGGTTACGCGAGCTACCGTCGGGATCTCTGGTTTTTGTTAAAAGATTCGGCTTATAAGGTCGATTTTATTGGATCTCAGGACGATTTCCATGAAGGTATTTCGGATAATCTAAAAGATTTTGATTTGGATCATGAAGGGCATTGGGGCTGGGAAACTGGTCAAATAGTGGCTAAACTGTCAGGCTGGCTGGATGATTACCAGCCTGATATTGTGTTGTTGCATGCGGGCACCAATGATTTTGATCGAGGGCAGAGTAATGATACTACAATTCTGGAATTGAGTAGTATCATTGATACCTTGCGCAAAAATAATCCATCGGTTGTTATCTTACTTGCTAAAATCATACCGATGAAGAATAAAGACACTCGGTCTATTAACGAGCGAATAGACTTTTTAGCAAAGAGAAAAAATACCAAAATATCACCTGTCGTTATTGTAGATCAGTATAAAGGCTATGAGCCTTTAAATGATAATCATGATACCTATCACCCCAATGTGATAGGGGAAGGTAAAATCGCTAAAAAGTGGTTTGATAGTTTGGTTCCATTTTTAGAAAAATAAAAGCAAGTTTATAAAATCCCAAATTCAATTTAGAAATACGGATAATAATAGTCTTGGCTCTATAGCCTATCTAAAAAACCGCTTAACCTACAGGACGGGAGAGCTAAGATTTCTTGAATATACTGTGCAATCTAAAAATAGTGAAACCACTTGCATTTAATTTCGTTTTTCTAAGTGTGGAACCTCTAGGTGGGTAAATGCAGCCTGACTCGAGCTCCAATATAAGGTGAAATTAATAATTCAATTTTTCCGCCAACAGCCTCTACAATTTCCGTGCTTACCGCTAATCCAATGCCCTGTCCTTCTGATTGGCTATCTGCGCGAATTCCGCGTTGTAATAAGTCAGCGGGGTTTTTATCAGGAAAACCCATGCCATCATCGTCAATATCAATTATTAACGTATCACCATTTTGAGTGGCGGTTATTTCGACAATTTTTTCACAAAAGCGACAGGCATTGTTTATAAGATTACCAAACACTTCCATCATATCATCTTCTGTCATTCGGCATTTTGCAACATCATCCACATTGATGACGTATTCAAAGGGTTTGGTATGGTAAACCTTTAGTAAGGAGTTTTTAAGGCGGTACATAACAGGACGAACCGCTTCTTGTTTGATAATGATGCCATGCTCGCTAACTACAGCGCGTCGTAACTGATAGGCGATGATATCGTCCATTCGCTGGACTTGTGTAGAAACTGTTTTGTCATGGTCTTTTTCGGCTACATTTTGCAAGACTGATAAGGGTGTTTTCAGGCTATGAGCCAGGTCATCTAAAGCATCACGATAACGCTGTTTTTGTCCCTTTTCGGCATTAATGAGTGCATTTACAGCACTTTTGACAGCAGATAGTTCTGTAGGGTATCGTTTGCTAATCAGTTGTTTATCACCTGATTCAATTTCTTTAATTTCCTGTTCAAATTGTTTAATAGGGGTGATGACTAGGTAGCTACTGACTAATTGAGAAATGAGTACAAGGATGCTGGTAATAACAAATAATAAGAAAATATTCTTGAGTATTTCATCTCGGCTTTTTTCTAAACTTGCAGCAGATTTTGCCAAAATAAGCTGGTAATCTCCCTGTGGTTTATAACTAAAACCTCTTGCAAAAACAATGTAGTTGTTTGTGCCGTCCAATTTTTCTGTGTTTCGTCCTTGAGCATCTTCTGGGCTTAGAATATCAACGCCTTCAACATTATTAGGCATATCTAATAGAAATGTAGTAAATACATTTCGCTTGTCTTTTGCGAAGCGTTTTGCGCTGATGTCTTCAAACGGATATTGGCTATGCCAGACTATATTATTAGTACTATTTTGTTGGATGTAGGCAAACTTGTTTGAATCTAATTTACTGAATTTATTTTTTAATAAAAAAGCTAAAAACTCATTTTTAGCTTGGGGGTCAATAATAATTTTTTGATCTTTTAAATCAATGAAGCGCATTAATTCTAGGCCTGTTTTGCTTAGGCTAGTTTTTTCATCCTCAATCATTTTATGTTGAGTTACGTAATAGAGTAGCCCACCAAGGAGTAATACACCAAGGCCTATTATGGCTAAAGCACTTAAAAATTGTCGGCTACGTAATGAGTTCACTCGATTAATGTTACCGTTATAAAAGTGGAAGTCATGAAGGATTTAAGAAGTGTTACGGCTGAGTGTAAAACGGTAGCCTCGACCACGTAATGTTTCAATAGGATTAATGATGCCATCAGGGTCAAGTTTCATACGTAGTCGCCTAATAAAGACTTCGATAACATTACTGTCTCGATCGGATTCATCATCATACATACTTTCTGTTAAATCTGTTTTAGAAATAACCTCTCCGGCGTGCATCATTAAGTGTTCAATCACTTTATATTCATAGGCTGTTAGGCTTACTTCGGTGTTATCTACTAAAACTCGTTGCTCTGATGTATTGAGTTTAATAGGGCCGCATGAAAACTCAGCCTGTGACCAGCGACCTGTACGACGAAGTAGGGCGCGCATACGTGCCTGAAGCTCTTCATGATGAAAGGGTTTATCGACATAATCATCCGCACCTGCCTCGAGACCTTCAACACGGTTTTGCCAACGTGTTCGCGCGGTAAGAATAATAACTGGGTAATCTTTGCCCTTTTCACGCAATTGTTTGATAATTTCTAAGCCACTTACTTCGGGTAAGCCTAAATCTATAATAGCGATATCAATAGGGTATTCTAGTGCAAAATATAAGCCTTGTGGCCCATCTGCAGCAGCATCAACAACATAGCCTACTTTTTCAAGTGATTCAATAAGTTGTTCGCGTATATCCGTATCATCTTCAACAACCAGTGCTCGCATAAAGAGACCCCATTAGTAATTATAGGTTAAATATAGATTGATTTTTTTGGGGTATTATACGGTAGTCGCTTAATAGTTAAAGCGTTATTTAATCACCAAACCCACACTTCGTGAAATGGAATAGAATCAAGTATTTGGTTTCACATTTATAGTTTTCACAGTATGAGACCTTTGTACGAGCGGTGGCGAAAGAAACGGCTAAAGCTTTAGTAATCGAGTTATCCGACTCGTGCAAAGTCTCAATATATTAAAAAAACATTAGCTTTTCACCCGTAAGTTTAGTGAGCTCTACCACATTCAATTATGTTTTAGTCGTAAGTGGGTATTTTTTGAATGTGCTACGGAATTAAAGACTTGTGTTATATCCGTGTTTTTAAGTGTGTAATTCGTCACAAGACGTTGTATGGTGCATGGTTTTTTAATTATTGGGTTGCTGTAGATTTTTGCACTAATGTTTCAATATAACAGCCGAGTTTGATATTTTGCAGCTCACCATTTTGACTTAATGCTTTAACATGATGACAGTCAGGGTTGGAATAACTGGATTGTTTTTTAATGGATAAGACGCGCCCACTACCCACTAAGTTTTTGACTGTTGAAATAACTTCTAAGGTAGTTACAGATTGTGTCGCAATAGTTCTTTTTAAGGGCAGCTCAATATCTTCTGCAAAGATGTATGCAGAATAGACGAAACCTAGCAAAGAAAAGAGTAAAGTTTTTATCATTGTTAAGAAATATTTTTTTATGTTTTTGGCCCTCATAGGGGTCTCCAAGAAATTATATTTATAATAATTATATATATATATATCATAGTGAGAATTAACCGAAACTTAACGAAATTTAAAATGATAAAAATGTTATTAATTTCAGTTTAAAATAATACAGTTTGTTAGAATACTCACTCAAGAACATATTGGAATAATAACTGTGACACAACTTAAGTCTATAGGTCACTGCCTTACATGCCCAGTGCGCCATCAGAGCATTTTTTCAGGTCTGCCTGAGGAGTCCTTAAAAGATACCATCGGAGATTTTAAAACCTCTATTATGGTTTTTGAAGAAGATGAGATTATTTTTAATCAAAATTCTGATAGTAGCGAAAGTGTTTACACGTTACGAAAGGGCTTGATAAAGATATGTAAAAGCCTACCTGATGGCAGAATACAAATCATGAGAGTTTTAGTTCCGGGCTGCTTATTTGGTATTGATGGTTTTGTAGGTGAAGCGTATAACCATACTGCGAGAGCTTTAACTGATTGCGAGGTTTGTAAGCTTCCTTTAGAAGAGCTTTCTGAGCTTCGAAGAAATAATCCTGAAATTGATCGCGCTATATTGGCGCGATTTATTAAAAATTTACGACAAACTGAAGACATGCTTTTAGAACTTGGTGCAAAGAAAGCCCCCGAGAAATTGGCGACTTACATTTTAAAATTAAGCGAGTCTTATAAAGCTAATGGCTTAAAGTTAAGCAACGATGGTGCAAACTTGAGCAATAAAGATGTGTGGCATAGTCTACCATTATCTCGAAGTGAAATTGGCTCATTACTGGGTTTAACTATAGAAACGGTGAGTCGTTTCTTTTCGGATTGGAAGCGTAAAGGTTTTATTAAGGAATCAAAGGGTAATATACAGATTCTTGATGCAGCTGGCTTAAAAAAGGTCGCCTGTATTGATGACTCATGTGGGAAATAATGCGCATAACAACACAGCCACACTCGCTACGCTAATAATAAATGCTAGATGAATATCGTCTGGCTCAGTAAATAGTGTAAATACTAGAGGGGATATATAACGTACTATGAAATTAGATCAACCACTTAAAATTTTTCCCACAGGGATGCACCCGTGTTCTTACTTACCAGGCTTAATTGCGCGTAATGCGGTGATTGACCCTGACTATGAAATGACTCCTGATATCTATGACTACTTGATCAGCAGTGGTTTTCGACGCAGTGGCGAGCAAGTTTACCGACCGCATTGTCATACCTGTGAAGAATGCGTTACCACACGCATTCCTGTTGAAGATTTTGTTCGTAGCCGAAGTCAAAAACGTAATTGGCGCCAGAATAAAGATCTAACGGTTAAGGTGCATACTGGTGATTTTCGTGATGCTTATTTGTCGCTTTATCAACGTTATTTAGAGAGTCGCCATAACAGTAAAGACTTTGAAGGGGTTGAGAAGTTTTTAGTGGCAGACTGGTGTGATATCCAATTTATTGAATTTTATGCCGAAGATGAATTACTTGGTGTCGCTGTTATTGATGTTGTTAAATCCGGTTTTTCAGCTGTTTATACATTTTTTGATCCTAAAGAGAGCGTTTCTAAACGTGGGCTTGGTGTCTATGCAGTCTTATGGCAAATCGAATATGCAAAAGAGCAACAACGCGAATATGTCTACCCAGGGTTTTGGGTGAGAGATTGCCGTAAAATGAATTACAAAACGAACTACCAACCAATTGAAGGCCTAAAAAAAGGCCAGTGGGTGGCCCTTGAGAAAGGTACTTAGACCGTATTTTTTGATTGGCTCAATCCTAATGTTTGGATTGAGTATTAGCTCTGTTTTGGAGCACTGGGATTATAAAGAAACTTTACAAGACCTCTCTGATTTACTTCAAGCAAACATAAGTAAAGCTGCGTTAATAAAAGAGATAGATGCATCGCTTAGTGAAGAAAACTTCTCTGATGTTAGGATGTATTTGGCTATTGCCCAAACCCATCAATATCAAATTAACAGCCAAAAATACCTTGATGAAATCGCATTAAAAGATACTCATTTTAATCGTCTGTCTCATCAAATTACTGATTTTTCAAGCGGCTTTATTCAAGGTAAAGGCACTAATATGGCTGGACTTACAGGTTCGGTCATTGCTGACTTTACAGTGGTTGGTGATGCTCGAGATTTGTATCAGCAATATATGCTTTATGAAAAAGGCGAAAAAACAAATGAACTGATCATAGTGTTATCAGGGGTAGGGCTAGGTTTAACTGCTTTGACGGTGGGCTCTATCGGTGTGGCATCGCCAGCAAAGGTTGGCACGTCTCTACTAAAAGTCGCTACAAAAGCTCAACGCTTAACCCTTCGCTTTCAAAAAAGTTTAACTAAGCTAGGTCGAAAAGTTTTTGATTGGCCAGCCTTCAGAGATTTAGTTAAACAAGATAAAAGTATTGCCAACATGCGTCGTGCTGTAAAGCAAGCTTATCACCCAAGCGCGGTAGAACCATTAAAAGTAATCGCTAAACGCGTTGATAATATTCGACAATCAAGCTCAACGGCTGATGCTATTCAAATGCTGAAATATGTGGAAACAGCGGATGATTTGCGTCACTTAGAAAAGGTGACTGTAAAATATGGCTCACAAACTAAGGGTATGATGAAGTTGTTAGGAAAAGGTGCAATTAGAACAGTCCGAGTATTGCGCAAAACCACCTCATTAGTAGTGAGCATTATTTCGAGTGTGGTATCAAGCCTAGTAAGTTTGTTTTTTATGATGAGTTTTCGCCGAACTTAATGGTCTGTTTATCATGTTTTTAGGCTTAATCGAGGTTGTTATTTTAATACTCGTTGAAAACGCTTTAAACTATTTTGGCTGCTAGCATCTAATTTTATCTTACCACGATAGGTACAACTCATTGGGACGACTACTTCCGAAAATAGTTCACTCTCATCATCTTCACCCACTCCTTCATAAATATTGGAATGACTAAAACCAATTGAGTCTTTATTAAAATAAGTACTGGCAACAAGCAATATTCCAATAATTGGTATGCTGGTTGAGATGATTTCTTTGCCTATATTGTTCATGATTCCCAATTCGGTTATGGATTACAGCCATCCCACCAGCAAACTTTAATCTTTTCTTGAAAGCTCATAGCAGCATCAAACTTAGGTGATTCAGAGCGTGGTTTATTTAAATGTTCTTTTAAGCCCCAGTTGCCAAAACGGTAGAAACTTTGTGGCAAAGTATAAAGTGTAAACAAGGTGGCACTATCGGTATTTTTCCAAGCATTTAAAAGCTTTTCATAGCGAGCTTTCATACGCGGGTCACGGTTGGCTTTTTGGAATAATAAACGCAGGCGAGCTTTTTCTTTTTCAGTTTCTTTACCCATAGCCCCCATTATGGTGAGATGCTGTCCGCCTTCGTAGGTTAATAATTGCAGATTATATTTAGTCGCTATTTTGGCCTGTAGTTTTATTTTTTCAATAGTAGCATCTAAAGCATTCGGGTCTATCACATTGCCGTTATCCTTATACGGGTGATCAAGAATATCAAAAATATCATCCACGGTCGTGGCTTTTATAATGGTTTTAGGTGCATCCTCACACGAGCCTACATTGTTGGCACAGCCATGAAAGTAGGGCGCCATAGCGATTGCATCGATTTCATTTTTATAATCACCATATTTTTTATCTAGATGATTTATCATTTGCTCTGTTAATACTGTATCACCTTGGCTGGTACCAAGTACTCGAATAAAACGATCTGAATTACTGCCAAACTCTGTCGACCAAAGCCTGAATAATTCAACAGAACGTTGGCTGGCATAGCGTAAACGTGCAAAGTACTCGCCGTCGCGGTTTGATGAAATATCAGGAATATCTTGATCTAAACCTGCTTCAATGCCTTTCTTCTCTGCATAATGATGCCCTAAAAAACCAGAGTTCCAGATTTCGTTTGAATATTCAAGATAGATTTTTATTGAGTTATCAAGCTTGCTGTAAAAGGTTTGTGCTAGTTCGATGATATATTCATCGGTAGCATTGTGTGGCATATTTATCCAAATATCACGTTTTAGCTGATTGGCAAGTTTTATAATAACTTCTACTGGTACGCCATTACGTTTGTTGTGATCTGTTCTACCATCATTACCTCCCCAAACAGCATGGTCTAATTTGGCACGTTTTTTCCAACTAAGTTCTTCGCTAAGGCATGCGTCATCAATGATGTTATTACCACTAGAGTCTTTTTTATAGCAGTTGTGGGTAGCATGACTAGCCTCCATCAGATTCATCATTCTAACCGTTTTAAAATTTCGCAAAAACATAAGGTAATCAGGATTAAAAATAATGTCGTTGCGGTTATTTTTTAAGCGTTCAGCGAAAGACACATAGGTCGTGTTTTCAGGACATTCAGACTGAGAGTTAACCCGTATGTAAGGGTTAAATTCATTATCAAGGTCTCGGCATGTACCGCCTGGCATAATGATGCGAATATCTTTAATATAGTTTTCAGGTCTAATACCACGAATGATGAGCGTGAGTGCATTGGTTTCAGGATTATTAGTGTCTTTTAAAATATAGTCAAAGGTAAAGCCTTTACTGCTATTATTCGGCAGTTGCTCTCCACTTAAACCTTTTACATTGCTAATCGCTTTACCACCTAATTCAAGTTTGATGGCATCGTCATCACCACCTGTTTGGTCATATAATAAAGTGTATTTCCCGTTAGGAATTGCGCCCGACATTGTGCCTTGTAATACTTTGGTGCGGGTATAATTCTTATCTTTGTTTGCTTCGTCAGTACTATCAGGTAACTTTGTCGGCCAGCCATCGTTATCAAATTCTGTACCTTTAAAAGAAAGTTCGGTAAAAGGGCGTGCGGTTCTAAATACATCCACAAATGGCATGGCTTGGCCTACCGTATCTGCACCACCTTGTGGTGCTTCTGTATTGATGCCCAGAGATGGTTTGAAGGATAGCTCGGGCATCTTTCCAGTTGCTTGGTAAAGTACTTTAGTTACACGGCCTGTTTCAATGATTGCAACTTTAGACGTATTGCCAGCCTCATCGGTACTACTGATTCTAATGTCACCCGTGGTATTAGGGGTAGCAAAACTAACGGAGTAGTGTCCTTTATCATTGGTAGTAGTTTTTTGCTCACTGCCATCGGCTAAGGTAATGGTGATAGCTGATCCCGCTTCAGCTGAGCCACTCAGGGTGATTTGGTCTTTTGAATGAGTGCTCACTTTATTGTTACTTGGAGTAGCAGGTGCGGTGGTATCAGTAGGTTGAGTTTCACCTGTGTCAAAGCTACTGTCATTATCACAGGCTGTAAGTAGACCCATCATAAAAATGATTCCTAAAAATTTAATAAAAGGCATTTTTTCTCCATTGACCTTAGCATTGTAATTACTTTAGTCTGATAAATAAGTGCTAAGTTCAGCAGTATAACGAAAAAGTAAAATGAAGTCCGTTTTGAACATTTAACTACAGTTAATGTCTGAATAATTAAATATATAAAAGTAAAGCGAGGGTACACAATGAAATTATGGTTGCACTGGTTGGGTGCTTTGGTACTGGTAGTTCATAGCAATACAGTATTCTCAAATGAGAGACATTTTAATTTTGATGGGCAAGCGTTGTGGGCTTCAAAGTCATCTTCGCCTGCCGTAGAGGTCACTATCAAGGGCCGGTATGTCTATGCGCAATTTATTGATGATAATAAATTTCCAGCAATAAGGCTCAAACGGTTTAATGCTAATTTGTTAAATGAATACACGGAGGATTTTATAAAACTTCAAGACTATAATAAAGATGGCTATTTGGATATTGCGGTACTAAAAAGTGCCGGCTATGGTGGTAGTAACTTATGTTACTCGGTGTTTAAATTTCTACCTGATTTTTATACGTATGAAGGTCGTAAAAGTTTGACCGTTTGTGATGATGTGTTAAATGAATAGTTAGGTGGATTTTTTACAAGCTTTTCGCCACCTTTTCAGCCAATTCCATCATCCGATTCATATAGCCCCATTCATTGTCATACCAGGCATAAATTTTAAGTTGTGTGCCATTAATGACCATAGTTGATGGTGCATCAATAATGGATGATCGTGGGTCATTTCGGTAATCTATTGACACTAAGGGGCGCTCTTCATAGCCGAGAATATCTTTTAAATAAGTCTCTGAGGCCTCTTTGAAGAAGCCGTTTATTTCTTCGGCAGTGACTTCTCGTTGTGTTTCAATCACCAGATCGGTTAGCGAAGCATTTAAAAGTGGCACGCGTACCGCCATTCCATTGAGTCGTCCCTCTAATTCAGGAAATATTTTAGTAATAGCCTTGGCAGAACCAGTACTAGTGGGGATTAACGATTGTCCGCAAGCGCGTGCTCGGCGTAAATCTTTATGACCTTTATCAACAATCGTTTGGGTATTGGTGATGTCGTGAATGGTTGTCATGCAGCCATGCTTAATGCCGACTTTTTCTTGCAAGACCTTTATGACAGGCGCTAGACAGTTGGTGGTGCAAGATGCTGCCGTCAACAGGTGATGTTTTTCTGCATCATATTCATCATCATTAATGCCGTAAACTATATTAAGTGCACCCTCTACCGGTGCGGCGACAATGACTTTTTTAACACCTTGATCAAAATAAGCTTGTAGCTGTTCAGGCTCACGAAATTGACCCGTACATTCAAACACAATGTCACAACCCGACCAGTCTGTGTCTGCAATCGCTTGATTAGTGGTGTAAGTGATTGGCTGTTGATTAATGATGATACTATCATCGCTTGAACTACACTCTTGTTGCCACGTTCCGTGTACTGAATCGAACTTTAGTAGGTGCGTTGAAGTCAACGCATCGCACGAAATCTCATTAATTTGTTTAAAATTTAAGATTTTGTTTCCCCATGCTGCTCTAACACCGAGACGACCCATTCGCCCAAAGCCATTAATACCTATATTTGTCATTTTTTTTCTCCATTTCTAACATCTCTAGTATTTTTGGTTGTGTTAACCCGCCTAGTTTTACTTTTTCAACCACGCCATTTATTAATAAGATAAATGCAGGTGTTGCCATCACGTTTAACTCATGTGCAACTGTGGTATGTTCAAATAAATCTACTTTTAAGATATTGCTGTGTTGTAAAGCTAATGAATCAACAATGGGTGTTATCTCACGACACATGCCACACTGTGGTGACATGAAGTAAAGCAATAACTTGGGGCTGTTTCTCTGGTCGTTAGTTAATAAAAGATCCAGCGATGGCGCATGCTTACCCCGTGCTGATCGTAGTTTTATCAGCGGGTAAAACTGCCAAAGCATGAGAGCGAACGCAACAAAGACAAAAAAGTAAGGGATAAATTTCATAAAAATAATTATACGATAGTTTTTTTATCTTTTAGAATAAAAGCTCCTATACAGAAGAAATAATAGTAAGATTTTTTTATCCCACTTATTTGGGTGCTACAATCAGTTTTGTGAGAAGTTCAACAAATCAACCCTTAGCAGAACGTATGCGCCCACAGTCATTAGATGACTATATTGGGCAACAGCATATATTGGGTGAAGGTAAACAACTACGTGCTGCGATAGAACAAGGTCGTTTGCATTCAATGTTATTTTGGGGGCCACCAGGTACAGGCAAAACAACGCTGGCGCGATTAATTGCGCATTACAGCGCACCAGCTAAAAACAGCGCGCCGGCTAAAAAAGATGCGCTAGCTAAAACAGGTGCGCTAGCTAAAAGAGGCAGTGCAGAATTTATTACCATGTCGGCGGTTTTGTCAGGTGTCAAAGATATTCGAGCAGCAGTGAAACTTGCCAAACAAAGTTTTGAGCTTGATGGTCGCTCAACAGTTTTATTTGTTGACGAAGTACATCGTTTTAATAAATCCCAACAAGATGCCTTTTTGCCCCATATTGAAGATGGCACGTTTAGTTTCATTGGTGCAACCACTGAAAATCCTTCATTTGAATTAAATAACGCTTTGCTCTCACGCATGCGCACCTATGTGATGCGCGCGCTGACCTTGGATGATCTTAAAACCATTATTAACAAAGCTTTGATTAATACCGAACGTGGTTTAGGAGAGCGGAAATTAAGCTTAGATGATGATGCTTTAGAGTTTTTGGCAAAGGCTGCTGATGGTGATGCCCGCCGAGGATTGAACTGGCTAGAAATTGCAGCAGATCTTGCTGAAAATAGTCGTATTACTCTTAATACCATCGAACACATCGCCAGCGAAGGCGTACGTCGTTTTGATAAAGGCGGGGATTTATTCTACGAGCAAATTTCAGCTATGCATAAAGCAGTACGCGGTACCAATCCTGATGCTGCTTTGTATTGGCTGTGTCGTATGCTGGATGGCGGTTGTGATCCTCTATACCTTGCTCGGCGCGTAGTACGTATTGCTAGTGAAGATATAGGAAACGCTGACCCACGTGGCTTAGAGCTTGCAATGAATGCATGGCAAGCCTATGAGCGCTTAGGCAGTCCTGAAGGCGAACTAGCGATTGCACAGGCGGTGATTTATTTAGCCTCTGCGCCCAAAAGTAATGCCGTCTACAATGCCTATAAATTGGCAATGAAAGAGGCGCGTGAATCAGGCTCGCTAGAGGTACCCATGCATCTACGCAATGCACCGACAAGCTTTATGAAAGATTTAGACTACGGTAAAGACTACCGTTACGCGCATCAAGAAAAAAACGCCTATGCAGCTGGTGAGACTTACTTTCCAGAAGAACTCGGAGAGCGCCTATACTATGAGCCAGTAACGCGTGGCTTGGAATTAAAAATAGGTGAGAAATTGGCTTATTTACGTAATTTAGATAAACAAAACAAAATTAAGAAGTGAGCTAGATTCTTGTTGGTTTTTAATAAAAATGTTATCCACTCTATATTAGAGTATACTAATATTATTACTTCTAATTCAGCCAATCTAATGAAGCCACAATTTACTCTATTAATCATAGCTTTTAGCTTTGCATTTTCGCCAAGTCTACTTAGTGCTGATAGGCTTGAAAACGTTAAGATATCAGCCGTTACTATGAAGTTAGCGATGTTAGATTTACATAATCAAGATTTATTATTAGCAAAAAAGACAATACGCAAAAACAAACGGAGTCCTATCTTTTCTAGCGATTGTACAGAGTGGACAGATTGGCAAATCAAACAAAAAGCCCAACCTTTTAATCAAACTATTATCAAATTTTCTCGTCAATATGGTGTCGATAGTAATTTGGTTAAATCTGTGATTATCGCCGAATCGTGTTTTAAAACGAAAGCACTATCACATGCCAATGCCAGAGGACTTATGCAGTTGATCCCTGCAACGGCAAAACGCTTTGGAGTAAAAGATAGCTATTCGGCTGAGCAAAATATTCGCGGTGGTGTCAAGTATTTAAAATTTTTATTGAACCGTTATCAAGGTGATTTAGAAAAAACCATCGCTGCGTATAACGCAGGTGAGGGGAAGGTTGATCGCTACAACGGTATCCCGCCTTATAAAGAAACTAAGCAGTATGTTAAAAATGTTCTTAAGGTTTACGCGCGTTTGAAGCCAAAGATAAAAACTGAGGCAAGGAATAGTAAGCCTATTGTTAAGAGAGCAAAAAAATCAGTTTATCACCCTCCGAAGTTAGGAAATAAAGCCGGCAGACATGGTTGGCAGTTTAACCGTAAGCTAGCCCCTCATTTATATAAACATTGATCTTTTACATACGAGGCCTTTGCACGATCCGGATGACGAATAAAAAGGTTTGAAATTTAACTCGATTATTAGAGCTTTAGCCGTTTCTTTCGCCACCGACTCGTGCAAAGGTCTCTAGACATTGATGTTCGTGCAATGAGTGAATTCATGTGTTACCGGAAGTTACAGCTATTATTAATTAAGATCAAAAAAAAGGCTGAGAGTTTCCTCTCAGCCTTTTTTTAAATTTTTCTTAATTATTACGCATCGTCACTTTTAGCTTTTGCTGTTGCTTCTTTAACCATGGTTTGTAACTCACCTTTTTCAAACATTTCTAAAGTGATATCACAACCACCGATTAACTCACCATTGATATAAACCTGTGGGAATGTTGGCCAATCAGCATAACGAGGTAAATTTTGAAAAATCTCTGGGTCAGTTAGAACATTGACATAAGAAAACTCTTCACCACATCCTTGTAATGCTTGTGCAGTACGACTAGAAAAGCCACACTGAGGGAGTTGTGGTGTGCCTTTCATAAAAACGACTACCGGATTACTTTCTACTGCATCTTTAATTCTGTCCATCACGTCCATGATTATTCTCGCTTTGTTTGTGTTAAGTAGAATGAGTATGGGGGCTATTATAAAAGTTTTAAAGTAATAATGTTTTTTAGAAGGATTTAAATCGTTTAGATTGAAATCTATGTACGAGACAATGATGAAACAGTGAAATTTCAATAACTTTTATTGTTATCCAACTTGTTCAATGGTCTCAAATTACTGATAGCTTGTGAAAAGCATTTTGAAGCTAAAAAATAAGAAGGCTAAAAAGGCGATAATACTCCACTCCGGAATGGTTAATGATATAAAAGTCCATGTGACATTGGAGCACTCTTCAGAGCCTTGAAAAACTTTTTGTATAACATCAATTACAGGTAAATTGCTCATCCAAAATTCTAAGCCCGGCCCACACTCCGGTACTTTATCTTTAGGAAGTTGTTGTAGCCATGTGTGCCTACTTGCAATAATAAGCCCAGCCGAACTGGTCATTATTAGCAATAAGCTATAGATTCGTTTGCCGAAAGAGGTATTGGGATTGTGCGTAAAACCAATAAAAAATAATACTGCCAAGAGTATAACAACCACACGCTGTACACTGCACAAAGGACAGGATTCTATTAGTAAAACGTATTGAAAAAGTAACGCTATGACCAACATAGCGAGACTAGCCAATAAACCTATAAGCATTGAAGGGCGTATAGATTGGTTATGCATGTGGTATACCCCGAGATTAGTTTATAAAATCGTCACAAGTGCTTTTACAACATTTTGTTATTTTGAGCAGCGACCATAGTAATCGCATTTTTAATGGCTTCAACTAAACTTCCTGTTAATGCCTTACCCGTGCCTGCTAAATCAAGAGCAGTACCATGATCAACCGATGTGCGAATGATAGGTAATCCTAGAGTCACATTAATTGCATGTCCAAAGCCGACATGCTTTAAAACAGGGAGGCCTTGATCATGATACATTGCCAGTACTGCATCGGCTGTTGCTAAATATTTAGGTGTGAATAAGGTATCTGCTGGCAAAGGCCCAGTTAAATTCATTCCTTGTGCTTTAAGCGATTCAATCACAGGCTCAATGGTATTAATTTCTTCCATACCTAAGTGCCCACCTTCACCAGCATGCGGGTTTAAGCCGCAGATTAAAATGTGAGGGTCATTGATACCAAATTTTGTTCGCATATCGTGATGCAGTATAGTGATCACTTGGGTTAGTGATTTTTGAGTAATTGCTGCACTGACTTCGCTTAATGGCATATGAGTTGTTGCGAGCGCAACCCGTAAACTTTCTGCCGCTAACATCATGACAGGTAGTTCTGCATTGGTCAGGTCGGCTAAAAATTCAGTATGACCGGTGAATTCAATTCCTGCATCATTGATAATTCCCTTGTGCAATGGCGCAGTGACCATCGCATCAAATTCTTTGGATAAACAGCCTTCGGTGGCACGTCTTAGTGTTGCTAAAACATAAAGAGAGTTTTGTTTATCAAGTTTCCCGGCAGTAACTTGTTCTGCACAGGGGAGGTTTAGGACTTTAATTTCGTTTGTTGAAGTCAGTGTTGCGGGCTTATTAACCTCATAATCAACGATATCCACCTCAATATTTAATTGCTTAGCGCGTTCAATCATCATCGTTTTATCCGCAATGACAATTAATTCCGCCTGTTGTTGAGAGAGTTGTGTGAGCTGAATAATTAAATCAGGGCCAATGCCAGAAGGCTCTCCAGGTGTGACGGCCAAACGTGGAATAGTCATAGTTAGTTAACTCAAAGTGAAGTAGCGATTAAAGGCGGTACTCAATATAAGCTTGGTCACGTAAGCCTTGTAGCCAGCTTTTAGTGTTATTACTGAGTTCTTTTTTGGTGAGAATTTCCTGAGCTTGCTGTTTAAGTGCTTCGCGGGTGTTATCGCTAGTCTTTCTTTCCAAAACTTCGATTAAGTGCCAGCCAAAGCGTGTTTTAATCGGTTGGCTCACAGTATTTAAGGCTAAGCTGGTTACTGCTTTAGCAAAAGGTGGAACAAACGACCCAGGATCTATCATCCCTAAATCACCGCCTTTTTGTGCGCTTCCTGTATCAGCTGAATGGGTGCGTGCTAATGTCGCAAAGTTTTCACCAGCAAGAATTTTTTTTCGGAGTTGAATCGCTTTTTCTTTTGCTTGAGGCTCAGAGTTGGGAATAAGTATATGCCTCACTTTAGCGAGTTGGCTTATTTTCCTGCTGCCACCGCGTTGCTCGAGTAGTTTTAGAATATGAAAACCCCTCGCATCACGTACCACATCAGTTAATTCCCCTACACTTAATAAACTTAGCGCTCTAATAAAAGCGGGGCTGAGTTCTTGGGATTTTTTCCAGCCTAAGTTTTGTTTTGATGCACCAAATTGTTTGATGAATCGAATCTTTCTATCGGTAGGTTGGCCCACAAGTTTTATTCTTAATTGTTGTGCCTTTTTTAGCTTTTTATTAAATTGTCCCACTGAAATGCCATTGGCTGCGGGCAGAAAAATATCGACTAGCAGATATTCAGTGTTTTTACTGAGGTTTAAGCTTTCAGCACGAATTAGGTCATTGATTTGACTTTCGGTTATTTTTTGTTGACTGCTACCGCGCTGACTTTTTTGTAAGGCATCAATGGTAAGTTTATGCCGTAGGTTGTTACGAAACTGATTGTAATTAAGGCCTTCATTTCTCAATGCAATTTTTAACTGCGCTAGGCTAAGTTTGTTTTGCGCAGCGATGGTATTCATTGCTCTGTCGAGTGTTGTTTCTTTTATCGTGATACCCACACGTTTAGCATGTTGTAGTTGAATTTTATCTAAAATAATTTTATCTAAAACTTCTTTAACGAGTGACTGATCATTGCCTTTAGCTTGTCCAGACTGTTTCATTCTCAATATGATAGGTTTAATTTCGCTAAACATCACCACATCATCATTGACAATAGCTACAATTTTATCCAAGCCACGCTCAGTAGCGCTAACAGCATTATTAAAAAGGCTAAACAGTAGGAGCATGCCAAATAGAGCTCGTAGAAAGTGTTGATTGTTTTTGTTAATAGTCATCATAGCCGTAAATTTTATCCTTTAACTGATTGCTTGCGTTACCTGTTCCGATATTGCCCAAGCCTTTTAGTTCAAACTCAATAAAAATTGGTGTCTCGTAGCTTTTATTATCTGCACTTAAGTAGCGTTTTGCAACGAAGCGGGTTTTAACGCAACAGGTTTTGTATTCTACCCCAACTAATGTTTCAAGGTTGCGATCGTTTTGCATATCGTGCTCAGTACTTGCGGTCACTGACCATTTATCGTTGATTGGGAAGGCTGTTGATAGGTTGAATTGTTGTAATTCCGTTTTTAAGTTTCGATATGCTACATTTAAAATTCGCTTCTTTTTGTCTTGATAGTTTAAACGTAACTCATAACCTGGAATAGATTTTTTTTTCTGATCCCATAAGCCTATAGATGACAGCTGTAGGTTATTGTTAACCCTACCACTTAATTCAAGTACTAAATTAGATTGTTTGTTGGTTTGTGTATTTTTTATTTGCTCTGCTTGTGGTAACAAGTTGACTGTTTTATCGCTAAAATAAAAAATTTGACCAATGCTTCCTTTTAAAAGTTCTTTACCATTTTGTCTGTCTTGAATACGCGAAGTCACGGCAAAAGTAATTTGATTGGCGTCTGCAATGCGGTCTCTTCCTGTAAAACGATTAGCAGAAAATAGCTGGGTTGTTTCTGAGAAACTGGTTTCTGACGTGTCAAAAATTGGCAATTCACTTTGATCTTTATAGGGCGTGTAAGTATAAAAAAGGCGTGGTTCCAAAGTTTGGGTTAATGCTTTGTTAAACAGTAGTTTGCTATTATTTTTATCACTTCCAAATGTATGACTACCTAAAAGGTCTCGATCAAAAAATAAACCCGTATCCACTGTCAAGGTGGGCAAGCTGCGACTTAGACTGGATTTATCAGTATTATTCAATGAATATAAGGTGTGTTCAAAGCTAACGGCAGGCTTTATAAACCAAGCTTGGTTACCCCATTTTTTACTAGCAGTTAGTTTTAAATCGGCACGACTACCTGTAATGGCATTAGTTTTATCAAAATAAACTAACTCAGATTGCATGCCAAGTTTTAATGCATTAGGTGCAGTTAGCGGTGAATACTGTAGTTTTATTTCAGGTAATTTTGCATACGGCGCATCTTTTGCATCAAGAATTTGATAATCTTCAACTGCTGCAGTTAATTGCCATGCTTTTTTATTATGGGTAATTTCTAAGCGACGCTGCAGGGCTGATCGTGAACTACTTTCAAGGGAAGTGGAAAAATCATCAAAATATTTATTATCAGAAACCCCTTCCGCATGCAGCTTAATAGAGGTCGTCTGATTGACACGGGTATTATGTAGTACTTCAAAATAATCACGACGTTTATCGTTTGTTGGGCTATCGAAGGCCTTATCTTCTGGAATAAAAATGTAATTAAGCTTGCCATTATGATGTGGCGTCAAGTAGCGAAATTCATTATCAAACTGAACGCCATGCCCTGATAAAGTACTGACTGTAACTGTGGCATCGTAGTTTGGTGCAAAATTAAAGTAATACGGTATGGAGATACCGGCATTTGTTTCCAAGCGTAAAGTAGGGGATAAAAAACCAGAGAGGCGTTGATTATTAATAGGAAATTTAAGCCACGGAAAATAAAACACGGGTACATTTAAGACATTAAACGTCACATTCTTTGCATACCCGATCTGTGTGTTTTGATTAAGTAATATATTGGATGATGCTAAATTCCAGCTAGAAATTTTATCAGCACCCGTTAGGTGTCTTAGTGGGGAAGCATTGGCTGGGCAAGTGGTAAAAGTAGCATCTTTTAAGCGTAAACGTTTTTCACTGAGTTGCTTGATTTGAACACTACTACCGTGTGCGCCGTCATTGCCGACGGTATAATTAGCGCCTTTGATAATACCTGTATTTTCTTTTAGTTTGTATTCAATCGCCTGGCTTTTAAGTTGCAGGCCTTTAGTGGATAAGATCACATTACCCTCAGCAATAATGCTGTTATTTTTGCGGTTAAAAGTAGCCTTATCAGCATTAAAAATCGTGCCGTTTCTTTGAATAATAATATTACCCTGTAGCTCTGAGGTACCTTGAATACTTATCGTGCCGTCATCGGCTTCTAGATAAATGGCATCAGGGTAGGGTGCGTTTGTGATTTTTGAAAGTGTTGTTTGTATATTGGGCTGTGACAGCTCTGTTGTAGAGCACTGACCACCCCATTCTTTGGTTTGATTGTATGGCTTCGCAGAGAGGCTTGTCGTTAGCGCCATTAAAGTCGCAACAAGTATCCATAGATTAGGCTTGCCGACTGACTTTGAGCAAGCAACTATTTTTTTATAGACATAGAAATTCACGCGTGGATTATATTAGACCTCAGCACTAAAAGTATACTCACTTCTATTTTCTTAGCTTTCTTTCATGTTATTAATAGAGACTTTTGCACGAGTCGGATGACGAGTAAAATGGTTAAATCCACCCGGTTTCTCTTTTCGCCACCGACTCGTGCAAAGGTCTCTAATAAATTTATAGCAAACGTAAACTAAGTTCACTGACAAAAGAGCGCATTTCCTTCGTTAGAGGATCTTTAAAAGTAATCTGTTTTGCTAATAGCTGTAATGGTTTGCTGTAATCCTCACCTTTATCAGCAAGTAAATCGGGATAAAAAGGATCGTTTAATAGTGGGATGCCTAGTGACATCATATGCACGCGTAATTGGTGTTGCTTGCCTGTGACAGGTTTAAGTTCATAAAGTGCAAGTGATTGTTTTTGTTTAATTATTTTAATCTCGGTTTCACTGTTTGGCTCACAGTTACAGTCGCCCACAACTTCTTGCATAAGAAAAAAACTAGCGCTACTTTTGGTCATATGGCTTTTATGCGTTAGCGGAAAGCTAAGGTCAGGGTTGATGCCAGCTATCGCATGATAGACTTTTTGTACCTCACGTTGTTGAAATAAACTTTGGTATGCGCCTCGCATTTGTTTATTACAGGTAAATAGCATAACACCGGCTGTTTCACGATCAAGGCGGTGGATCGGGCTAATGTCTTCATTGTTATAACGTGCCTTTAAGCGAGTTAATAGAGTTTCTTTAACAAAACGCCCGCCTGGTGTTACGGGTAAAAAATGCGGTTTATCGACGACTATAATATGCTCATCTTCAAACAAAATATTTTCTGCAAAGGGAATTTTTGGTTCATCGGGTATTTCACGGTAGTAAAATAAAAAAGCATCACCTTGATACGGTGTGTCAGGATGAAAGGGGTTACCTTTATCGTCTACAATTTCACCACGTGTCATTCGATCTTGC